>Ga0172380_10000636_pt1 | contig 65539 bp, 41 predicted proteins | sample Leawe162metaG_FD_119747 | JGI IMG/M metagenome (GOLD analysis project Ga0172380, IMG submission 119747) | Leachate microbial communities from a municipal landfill in Southern Ontario, Canada - Leachate well 162 metaG | ecosystem: Engineered > Solid waste > Landfill > Unclassified | place... | reverse complement strand
GTTGGATATTTTCTTTCGAGATAATAATCGCGCTCCTCTTCCGGAATATCATTCGGTTTGCGCATATCACCTTTTATTTTCGAAACCCAAATTCTTCCATCATTACGCAAGCTTTCGCTCATTAATGTAAGCTTGGATTGATTTTCTCCATGAACCGGCAAACAAGTTGGGTGAATTTGTGTGTAGCAAGGATTAGCAAAAGCAGCGCCCTTTTTGTGCGCACGCCAAATGGCTGTTGTGTTGCAGTTCATCGCGTTGGTAGAAAGGAAGAAAACATTCGCATAACCGCCGGTTGCAAGTACAACCGCGTGAGCAGAATATTTTTCAATTTCGCCGTTAAGCAGATTTCTGCAAACAACACCTTTTGCAACTCCATCAACAACAACAACATCAAGCATTTCTCTGCGTGCGTAAACTTTAACTTTTCCTAAAGCAATCTGTCTGTTCATCGCACTATAAGCGCCGAGTAGCAATTGCTGTCCGGTTTGTCCTTTTGCATAGAATGTTCTTGAAACAAGCGCGCCGCCAAATGAGCGGTTATCGAGCAATCCGCCGTAATCGCGAGCGAATGGAACACCTTGCGCAACGCATTGATCTATAATGTTATTGCTTACTTCTGCTAAACGGTAAACATTTGCTTCGCGTGCGCGGAAGTCGCCGCCCTTAACTGTATCGTAAAACAATCTATAAACTGAATCGCCATCGTTCTGATAATTTTTCGCGGCGTTGATTCCACCTTGTGCTGCAATGCTATGCGCACGGCGCGGGCTATCGTGAAATGTTATCACTTTAACATTGTAGCCAAGTTCGCCTAAACTAGCTGCGGCAGAAGCGCCGGCAAGTCCGCTGCCAACAACTATAATATCATACTTTCTTTTGTTGGCGGGATTCACAAGCTTCATATTGAACTTGTGATTCGTCCATTTATCTTTAATTGGTCCTTCCGGAATTTTAGCATCAAGCTTTATCATACGTTACCTCCGTAGAAAAATGAAAAGTAAACCGGAATTGCTGCGAAGAGTATTGCTGTTATCCAAGCGTAGAAAAATCCAATCTTTTCAATCATTGGAAAATATTTTTTGTTATTCCAGCCAAATGTTTGAAACGCGCTCTGGAAGCCATGATTGAGATGGAAGCCAAGGAGAATCATAGCGGTTATGTAAAACATAGAATAGATCGGATTACTGAATGCGGTCACAATTATTTCATAATACTGGTGTGAATTTTTGAGTTCTGTATAATCACCGCCAAAATTGAAATAAAACCACATTGTACTTAAGTGAATTACCAAGAAAATGAAAACTATGCTTCCGCTCCAGATCATTGTTCTTGAAAAAGCAGTAGAGTTTTTTGAAGAAGCGTTTACTGCGTACTGATCAGGTCTGGCTTTCTTGTTTTCTAGCCAAAGCCTAAAGCCGTTAAAAATATGTAAAACAAAAATTGAAGCTAAGATAACCTCAATTACGCGTACCAACGGCTTTATGCCGTCCAAGTTTTTTACAACAGTGTTGAATAGCTCTGGTCCGGCAAATAATGTTAAATTATTAACCATGTGAATGATCAAGAATAAGATCAAACAAATGCCGGTTAGAGCCATTACAAACTTTTTCCCAATAGATGAGTTCAAAGCTTTAGTAAACCAGCTCATTAAAGTACTCCTATATTAAGTGGATTAGTAGAAAAGTATTTTGGTTGCTGCAATGCGAGTCGTTATATAAGTAAATTGTTTCAGAATCTTCACGATATCAGCATACATTTATTCTTGAAGTAAAATAAAGCTATTAGATATTTTTTCCAACAAGCTAATTAACAAAGAAAATATTTTTTACTTTGCCTTTAACCATTTAGCAACACGAACTTGAAACATCGCCAACCAGATAAAAACGAATTTTCCAGAATTAAGTTGGTGTAAAATTTTTAACACTGCTTGATTGCGATAAAAAAAAAACATTAACTTACAAACAGTTAATTACAAACATTCTGAATAACTAAAAACTCGGGGGAGATATGAAACCCTACTTCTTCTTAATCTTTTCATTAACGGCAGCTCTAATAACCCTTTCTTGTAAAGACAGCATAACCAACCCGGAACATTCAGCAGGAAGAAGAGATTATGTGTGGACGGTTGATACTTTAAAATCTCCATTTAACGTACTGTTTGGACTATGGGGTTCTGCGCCCAATGACGTTTGGGCAGTAGGTTCGGGGGCGTCTTCAATAGATAGGCTCTGGCATTTTGATGGAGCTAAGTGGAGCATCTATAACAAAGAGCCCATTTTTATTACGGGGCGTGCTTTATGGGGCAGTAACAAAAATAATATTTGGATGGTTGGAGGAGATGGTGAGATATGGAAATATGACGGTAATAAATGGAGTAAAAATTTTGAATATAAAATCGCCAACACTTATACAATAATAGTTGCTGACATTTGGGGTAAATCAAGTTCCGATATTTATGCCGCTGGTCTCACAGTATATGATCTTCAGAATTTTAAAGCTTTTATTCTTCATTATAATGGGCAAAAATGGAGTGAAGAATTAGTCGTTCCAAATAATAAATTACAATTTATACGTGTTCAGGGAGATTCAAAAAATCTTTTCCTTGTAGGAGTAAAGTATAATCAACCAAACCCGGATTCATTTTTCGTTTATAATTATGCGAACAAGGCGCTAAAAAAAATCTATGAAGCAACGAACATAAGCTGGGTAGATGTTAATCTAATTGGTGATAGAGCATATATAGTTGCAGGAAACGATGTATATGAATTTGAAAATAACTACGTGAGAAAAATCATGAATTTTGATGGTTATAACTTTGGGCAAGCAATTTACGGAAGAAGTAAAAACGATCTTTTTTTGAGAATGTATGACGGTATAGCTCATTATAATGGAACTGATATTCAATATCTCTACAAGTTTGGTAATAATTTTACCAGTTGGCGTGGTAGAGTCTTAGATTTTGGGAACGAAATTTTCTTTTCCGTAATGGATATTGTTAATAATAAACAAATGATGTTGCATGGTAAACTAAAATAACAGGAGGGTGTGCTAATAATTAATGGGAATAGTGGGTGCACCACTATTCCCACGAACAAAGAATAAATCCCTAAGGCTGGCTACCTTGTATTGATAAGCAAATGCTTATTACGGGAATATTCTTTTTAAACAAATTTAACTATAATCTAAGGAGTAAAAAATGTTAAAAAAGCACATTTATATTTTTTTCGTATTTTTTCTTTGTACACCTTTATTTTTGTTTGCCGAAGAAGCAACCGCTGGTGCAACAAAAACAACTGTAGCACGGATAGGTAAAGCAAACACTGCCGATACATATGCGTAAACTTCCTCATATAGTATAGGTCAATACTATGTTAGCCCAGAAACATTTTACGCAAGATCTTCATATGTTACTAATTTTAGCAGTATTCCTTCAAACGCTACTGTCACTAGTGTGACTGTTAATTATTCGGTGAGTGATTATTCTAGCTCTACTTATAAATTTACAATAACTGATTTAGCAAATATTAATGGTGGCCCAGAGGACAAATGGGGCAAAATTGGCGATGGAACTGTCCTCAAAAATGAGATTACTTATAGCAACGGATCGTTTGTATCGGATGCTCTGAAAAGTAAAATACAGGGACTGATAAATGCTAATTCAAGTTTTAATATAATTCTTGGTGCATTTAGTGAGTCTGAGCTTACTGCTGGTTCATATGCAAATGTTGATCTAGAAATAAAAGTAATCTACACTACTCCACCTCAACCAATTACACTTACTGTGCGAAACGATTTGGATGGTAATAACGGAGGCGAAATCGGGGTTGGTGTAAACGCAAACGCAAGCAGAGTTTCAAGCCCGTTTATGTTTGTAGCATTTGCTAATAATATAATAAATCTATCGGCATACGACGATAATCCAATGTTATATAACTATAACTGGGTCTTTAATGATACAGAAGCTCCAAGCAAAAAAAGCGGGTGGGAAAAATTTGGAGGTTCTTCAACTCAATGGTCGCCTCAAACTGCAACTACGTCGTACACAACAAATAGTCAGGATAATAACGCAATCTTAGTAGCATATCTAAGGAAAAAATGTGATGTAACTGTGAGCTCAAGTAACTATCCGATTTATATAAATGGATCAGCTTATTATTATTCTACAGCTCTTTCAATTGTAGAAGGCAATCAGTTCAATGCAAGTCTCCAATGTGATCCGATTTTTAGCCAGAATGGGCAAATGCAGTTTTTTAGCCATTGGACTATTAATGGAACACCATTATATCCAAACGTTTTAATCAACGCTCATTCAAGTGTAAATCCGGTTTATGTAAATAGACCAGTTTACAACGGCTTCAAGCAAGTATTCTATGGACAAACTGTAGGTCAACCAATAGAAATTTATTGGACAGAAAATCCAAATACTCAGATTACCGAATATGAAATCTGGAGAAGAGTTAAATCAAATGGTGTGCTGGGACCAGAAACTAAAATTGCAACAGTTGGAAGAGGTGTTCAGTTACATACAGACTATGCCTATGCTTTAACTGATGGGTATACGGATAAACTCATTCTTTACGATGTTCGCGAACACAACACTGTAACAGGCGGGTATTCTTCGCCGTCCTATGAAGCTGTATATGGAACTTCCAACTTGGAAAAAATATCTGATAAAATGCCAGTTGCCTCTAATGAGGTTCCTACAAATTACTCGATCTCAAATTATCCAAATCCATTCAACCCTACTACAACTATAAACTACCAGTTGCCAAAAGATGGTATGGTAACAATAAAAGTTTATGACATTATTGGAAAAGAAGTAGCAACTTTAGTTAACGGACATAAAAGCGCCGGTTATTATAAAATAGATTTTGATGCAAGTAAGTTGACAAGCGGCGTTTACATTGCTGCAATACAAGCAAGCAGTTTTAACAAATCAATTAAACTGCTGCTAACTAAGTAGGCGCAAGGTACAAGGTTCAAGCAAAGCCGCACGTAAAAGGTGCGGCTTTTTTCAACTCTACTAAAATCTTTAGTTGTAATGTTTAAACTCCTTTTCTAACTTAGCGCCGTAGTTCTTTACAATTTTGTGGTGTTACAACTTAATAGGGAAACCGGTGGTTAGGTTCTGTCCGAAAAAGTTAACCAATAATGAATAGAAAGCGGATTAAACTGATTAAACAGATATTCGCAGATTTTTATTTGAATACTTTTTCGACAGCCCCCAAGAATCCGGTGCTGACGCGCAACTGTAAGAGACGCAAAAAGTCGTTTAACACAAAGCCACTGAGTAATTTTTGATTTAGGAATTACAATTTACGATGTTTTTCAAATCGTAAATCCAATATCTTAATTCGTAAATCCATTCGGGAAGGCGTTATTCGATGTCTCAAGCCAGGAGACCTGCCGCAAAAAAATAATCAACAAAGCCATGTGGCTTAACCTTCGCGGGTAGGGTTTTGATTTACGAATTTTGCAAACACATTTCGTTTCAAATCGGTCGTACACATTCCGGCCTAAACTCCCACGAAGTTATTTCTTCTAATCTGAAATGGATTTCCCATTTCTATTTTCAAAGGAGTAACTTCTATGAAAAACATTTTTAAAATCACTGCGATATTGCTTACTTCGGCGCAGTTAAGCTTTTCTCAAACCGACTCTGTAAAAACCACACTGAATGAAGTACTGGTTTCGGCAACAAAAACAGCAACCCCCTATTATGCAATCGGCAGTTCAGTCTCCGTCGTCACTTCGGAAGTAATTCAACAGAAACAACTAAAAACTGTTGTTGATATTTTGCGCGATCTACCCGGAATTTCGGTTGCTCAACAAGGCGGACCGGGAAAACTGACTTACGTTACAATGCGTGGAGCTAATTCAAATCATACACTGGTAATTTTGGACGGCGTTGAAATGAACGATCCTTCTTCTCCAAACAACGCATTTGATTTTTCATCACTTAATGCTAAAGAGATTGACAGAATCGAAGTCGTCCGCGGACCACAAAGCACACTTTACGGCTCCGATGCAGTTGCTGGAGTAATTAACATCATCACCAAAAGAGGAAACGGCAAACCGCAATTTGGTTTTGAAGGTGAAGGAGGCGCAAATAATTATTATCGCAGTAATCTATCTGCGCTCGGAAGTTATGGAAAACTTAGTTATGCAGTTGTTGCATCGCAGAGCGGAAGCGACGGAGTTTCTGCTGCGAATTCTATCTATAGCAATAGCGAAAAGGATGGTTTTTCCAACAGCGCTTTTTCTTCCCGTTTCGATTTAGACATCGATTCAAATTGGAAGCTTGGTTTTATCTATAAATTTCTTAAAGCAAATGTTGATCTCGATCAAAACGAAAAACTTGGTGACGATCCGAACAATACATATAAGCAAGAAGAACACATTGGGAAAGTAAATCTTGCCGTTCTCTCATTCGAGGGTGTTTGGCAGCAAAATTTATCGGCTACATACATAAGAAGATTTACAAATTCGTTGGATTTAGTTGATCCGGCGCATCCTTCAACTTCTTCAGATGCTTTCAACAATGCTTCCCGCTTCAAAATTGATTGGCAGAATAACATTTCCGCTATTCCAAATAATTTAATCACATTTGGATTAGAAACAGAAATAGAGAGCGCAACTACGAGTTATTTTTCAACTAGTGCTTGGGGACCGTTTGATACAGTATTCCCGCGCGAATCAATGCGTAACACAGGTTTTTATTTGCAAGACCAAGTCAATATTGAGAACGCGCTCTTTACGACAATTGGTTTTCGCTACGATGAAAATCAAAAGTTTGGCAGCATAGCAACTTTTAGAATTGCGCCAGCTTACTATTTTGCATCAACTAATACAAAAATAAAAGCCACCTATGGAAACGGATTTAAAGCGCCATCTTTGTTTTATCTTTTCGATCCGGCGTTCGGAAATCCAGATTTGAAACCGGAAAAAAGCAAGGGCTGGGATTTAGGAGTTGAACAATCTTTCGGAAAGCAAAATTACTTTGTGGGTATAACTTATTTCAATCTCGACTTAACAGACATGTTCGGCTTTGATGCAAACTTTAGAACAATAAATATTGCAAAAGCAAAAACAAGCGGAGTTGAAATTAACGGAGCTGCAAAGTTGAACAGTGATTTATCTTTCAACGCAAGTTATACTTTTACCGAAACGAAGGATGAATCGGAACTAAGCACCGATTTTGGAGAACAACTTTTGCGAAGACCAAAGCATCAACTCTCAGTCAATGCAAATTATAAAATGATTGATGCATTAAATCTGAATTTATCTTTTAGATACGCTGGCAAACGTGAGGACAAAGACTTTAGCGCTTATCCGGCTACACGAATTACAATGCCGGATTACTTGTTAGTTAACTTCGCCGCAAGTTATCAATTACTAAACAACCTTGCTTTGAACGCGCGAATTGATAATCTGTTCGATAAGAAATATGAGGAAGTTTTGTTCTATGGAACACTTGGCAGAAGTCTTTACGTTGGATTGAATTTTAGTTTGTAATAAATACAAGGATTCTAGATACTCGATGCTGGATACTCGTAACGTCAAGAATCCAGCATCCGGAATCTAGTATCAAGTCTATCCTCTTCCCATTCCTTGCATTCTTTGTGCTCTTTCTTCTTGCAGTTTCTTGAAGGCAACTTTTTGTTCATCAGTTAAAAGTTCTTCAACTTGTTTATCTGTCTTTGCTCTTAATTCTGTAATAGCAGAGCGCATTGCTTCTCTATCGCCGCCGGCATTTGCTCTAATAGTTGCCATTTCTTCTGTCTGAGCTTTTAAGATTGCTTCTACTTTTACAACTTGCTCATCGGTTAATGTGAGTTTTGTTTTGTACTCTTCCAATGTACGTTTCATTCTTTCTTCCGGACTCATTCCGCCGCCCATCTGAGCGTAAGAATTTGCAGCTAATGACAATACAAACATTACTGCTATTGCAAAGATTGCTTTTACTTTCATTGTTTCTCCTAGTTAAGTTAATTGTTTGCCAATTTGTGAATCTTCGACAAATGATTTTAATGGAAAGTTTAACGATTAACAAGCTGTCTTATCCGAAGAGTGATTTTGTTCATACAATATTCTAACGGTGTGAGAATGCCCGTTCTTTTCAAGACCGGGCGCTCTTTAATTGCTCGAAATGAAACCTGATGGTTTGACTATTGAAGCTAACTCTGTAAATGGAATTTCAATAAATGTTGGACCAGCAGCGTGTGAAGTAATCTCATAGTCATTAAAGAAAAAACTCAATCCGGATTTTGTTATCGCAAAATTTTCATTCACAGAAAATTTATTTTCCTTAAACCAAAAACCGGCATTCTCTAAATTTTCTTCCGGTTTCAACTCTCTTTCTTTTCTAAAATGTTTCTCGGCAATTTTATTTAACTCATCTTTATACCCGGCTATAAATAATTCATCCAGCTTAATTGTTCTTCCGGTTTGCAATTCGATATTAGTGTAAAGCATAACCGAATTTGGATGTGCCCCACCTAAGAATGAATACTCGTTAAATTTAACGCATACCAGTTTGTCATTAATGTAAAACACTTCTACAATTCGCTCCAATTCATATCCTGATGGAAAATCGGGGAATTCCTTCTTCTGTTTTTTGTAATCATTAATCAGTGATTGAGCCAGCTCTTCAAGTGTTTTAGTCTTTTCCTCAAAAATAGGTGCGTTGATGTAGCCTTCAACAATCTTATTTAACGAATCTTTTACCGTAGCAGAACTTGCTTGAGTGAATTCAACGTAATCAACTTTTACATGAACGAAATTTTCGGACTTTACATTAGAACTATCAAAAGCTTTGGAAAAGCTAACATTGCGAAATTTAATTCCACTCTCTTCTTCGGATTTTGATGTACAACAGATTCCCAACAAAGAAAGAGATAGTAATACAAACAATAAAATCTTCTTATTCATCATCGCTCACTTTTTATTTTCTTTGGAACAAACAAACCTTCTATTACAGCTCCATTAAAACATAAATCTACAAGGTCTTGGTCTGCCCGGTTTAGCGGGCGGGAAGATTTGGGATAAATCTCATTGTGCTTTATTTCGAACAAATAATCCCCAATAAATTCAAGGTCTTCTTCAGTAGTCATCCAATTGTATTTGTCAAAACTTGTTAGATCTACTGCATTCGAAAAACTAACTAATGATTTTTCTCCAAGCGTGTTGAAGTAAAAATCGAAGTAAGACATTACGAGTTCACGAATTGTCTTATAAACCGGTTCACGGAAACGCAGTACAGTTGTGTTCGATTTCGCAACAGCTCCCCAAAGACCATTCTTCTTAAAAACGGCTATAACATGATCATCATCGTTTACAGCCATCATATCAACAATCAATGGTTTGTAACCGAGTACTCTTAACGCAGCTGCGGCAAACAAAGCTCCTTCAAAACAGTTTGCGGCCTTATGTTCTAAAACCATTTTGGGAGAGCGTGTTACGCTTTCAGCATTATATCTTGAGTTGTTCAAGAACAACTGAATATCGTGCGGCTTCTTGAAACTGCCGAACACTTTCAACTCTTCTTTTGTAAAACCAGTTTTAGGATTCTTCTTCTTGATCATTATTGTGTTTTTTGTTTAAGGTGAACTTCGCTCATTTCAACACGGTTGAATCCGTTTAACGCTGCAACACGGTATGCTTCAGCCATAGTAGGATAGTTAAACGTACTGTTAATAAAGTACATCAGTGTGTTTCCCTCTCCATTCTGCGACATGATTGCTTGTCCAATATGAATAATCTCCGAAGCACCGTAACCAAAACAATGTATGCCAAGAATTTCAAAAGTCTCTCTATGGAAAAGAATTTTCAACATTCCGGTAGTTCTTCCGGTTATTTGCGCTCGCGCCAAATGCCTAAAGAATGAATGACCAACTTCGTAAGGAATTTTTTTCTCTGTTAGCTCTCGTTCATTCAGTCCGATAGAACTAATCTCCGGAATAGTATAAATACCGGTTGGAATATCTTCTAAGCGGAGTGTTTTTGTTTCTCCAAGCATTAAATGACGTGCAGCGAATCTTCCTTGATCGTAAGCCGCACTTGCCAAACTTGGATATCCGGTAACATCGCCCACAGCATAAATGCTTGTAACTGATGATTGATAAAACTGATTAACCGGAATTGAGCCGCGGGAATCTATTTTTATTCCGAGTTCTTCCAATCCCATATTTTGTGAATTGCCAGTTCTACCTTGTGCCCACAGCAAGTAATCGCTTCTAATTTGCTTGTTCGACTTTAAATAAATAGTAACGCCGCAATCATCCGCCTCTACTTTTTCATATTCTTCACTGTGGCGAATCAGAACTCCATTCTCACGAAGGTGATATGCGAGTGCATCGATAATTTCATCATCCAAAAATGAAAGAAGCTGATGGCGTGTGTTTATCAAATTTACTTTGATTGATAAACCTCTAAAGATTGAAGCGTATTCACAGCCAATTACACCGGCACCATAGATGGTTATTGTCTTAGGATTGTCGTTAATCTTAAGAAGTTTATCGCTATCTACAATTCTCGGATGTGAAAAATCAACATCCGGCGGATGATAAGGACGCGAGCCGGTTGCAATAATTATCGATTCTGCTTTATATTTTTTCTTTAAGCCATTAGCTTCAGTAACTTCAATTGTGTTGGCATCGAGTAATGCTGCTTTACCAATTAACAAATCAACATTATTGCGAATGTAGAAACCGCGGCGCAATTCAACTTGTCGCTTAATTACAACATCGGTCTGTCTAAGCAGCTCTTGATAAGTTGTTCCCTCCATACCTTTGCTGTCAATTAAAACTTGGCTTGCGTGTCTTAACGCTTTACTTGGAATTGTACCTTTGTGAGTATTGCTACCGCCAACAAGAGAGAAGTCATCGCATACGGCAACTTTTTTCCCTTGCTTAGCGCAAGTCATAGCAGCGCCTTCACCTCCCGGCCCGCTCCCAATAATAAAAACATCGTATTTATTTTCCATACAACCTAATTTTTCTTTTGGAATCTAAGTTAGCAGTTTGTTTATAGATAAATCAAGAATGTACGGATAGAAGCCAAAAGAAATGTTCGGCTCCACAAACGGAGATATTATGCAGAATACTATTGGGCAAAGAAATGGATCGACACATCTCTTTAAAGCTGTAAGATTTTTTTTTAGGGTTAGTTTTGGTCGTAAAGTCCAAGTTCCTTTATTGTCTCAATAATTTTTGCCTTGCCGATAGGTTTAACAAGATAAGCCGTGCAGCCGCCCTTATAGTAAGCATCAATTACTTCTTTCGCAGTATCCAGTGCGGTTGTCATTACAATTTTGACTTCATCTTTTGGATGTACACTCATTTCAATTTCTTTTTGACGAATTAAATGTAAAGCTTCAGTCCCATTCATTTCGGGCATCATAATATCTAGGCAAATTAAATCGTAAGGATTGCCCTCTGCAACGGCCATAGAAAAAGCTTGGACTGCCTCTTTGCCATTAACTACAACATCGCAAACGCCAAATTGAAGTAAAATTTTTTGCAAAATCATTCTGCTAACAAAATCGTCTTCAACAACTAATGATCTCATTTTATATTCCTAGTTTATCTTTATTTAATTTATAACTGTTAATTCTTTTTCGATAATTTTTCTTTTCAGTTCACAAACAAAATGAAAGTCGGTTCCTTTACCAAACTCACTTTCAATCCAGATCTTTCCTTTAAGCAGTTCAACAATTTTTTTAACAATAGAAAGACCAAGCCCGGATCCTGAGTATTTCCGTGTCATCGAATTATCAACTTGCGTAAAACTGTCGAAGATCATTTCTTGTTTTTCTTTTGGGATACCAATTCCAGTATCAGAGACAACAAAATGAAGAAGTAATCTTTCCTCTGTTATCGATCTCTTGCGTAAACTGTTCTCTATTCCCACCAGCAAACTAATGCTCCCTCTTTCGGTAAACTTAACAGAATTGCTCAGCAAATTAGAAACGATCTGCTTTATTTTCATCTCATCGCCAATCAGTAGTTCGGGTACTTCTTCATCAATTGTAAAGCTTAATTGAACTCCGGTACGCTTAGCTTGAGTCTGGTAAGGCATAATTATTTCATTTAGATTTTTTCTTAGATTAAACTCACCCTCATTAATTGTGATTTTGTTATCCTCAATCTTAGAATAGTCCAATAGATTGTTTAATAATCCTAAAAGAGTGTATGCGGATTGTTTGATCATCTCCAGATATTCTTGCTGCTCTTCATCGAGTTTTGTATCTATTAGCAAATCTGTAAGCCCAATAACACCATTTAACGGAGTACGTATTTCGTGACTCATGTTAGAAATAAAAGTGCTCTTTGCTCTATTTGATGCGTCAGCTAATTCTTTTGAACTCCTTAGCTCTGTTTCCAACATTTTACGATTTGTAATATCAAGACATAATCCAAGGTAACCGGTAAAATTCCCGTTAAGATCATTGTAAGGATTGGCAGTACAAATCACCCAATGATAATCGGCATCGTTAGCCTGAATTCGAAATTCGAGCTGCAGCCTTTCTCTTTTCGCCATACTATTCGCAAAAGTTTCTTCAAACAGTCTTTGATCGTCTGGATGAACACACTGAATCCAGCCTTTATAGATTAGCGATTCAACATTCCTACCAACAAAATCTAACCATGCGGGATTGAAATAATTAAAGTGACCGTCATGATTAGTTCGCCAAATTAGATGGGGAAATTTTTCGAAAAAAGTTAGATAATGTTCTCTTGCAGAAAATGCCTTTAGCTGCGCATCGCGGCGTTGAGTTACATCTCTAAGTGAAATTACTTTTCCGATTTCATTTTTTTCTGAGTCATATATTGTCGAAATATTCTCTTCAACCGGAGTTTGATGACCATCTCTCGATTCGAATATTTTGCTGTGAAGCAGAGGCTCCAAACTTTGATCTAATCTTTGGTTTGAATGACTCAACAAGCTTTCTGTAGATATATCTATGTGAGATTTGTATACTTCTTCAAGTGGCTGACCAAGGCATTCATCTGAGGAATACCCGCTTAATTTTTCGAACACAGCATTGGTGAATTTCACATTATTGTTTTTATCTGTTGCGATTACTGCATCGCCAATACTACCCAGGGTTGCACGAAACCAAAGCTCACTATCCATTAACCTTCTATCCAATTCTCTTTTGTGAAGAGCAATTTCTATAGCTACAATCAAGTCCTTGTTTTCAAACGGTTTGAATAAGTAGCCGTATGGATCGGCAAGTTTTGCTCTCTGTATAGATCGCTCGTTGGATAATGCTGTAACAAATACAACCGGTATTCGATATTTATCTTTGATAATGATAGCTGTATCAATTCCGTCGAGCTTTCCTTCCAGCATAATATCCATAAGTATCAAATCCGGGCGAACGAATTCCAATTGGTTCAAGACTTCTTCGCCGGTTGGGTAAACACCACAGACATAGTAATCCAGCAGTTCTAGTTTTTTTCTTAAATAGAATGCAATGTTTCTATCATCTTCACATATCAATATTGTAGCTTTAGATTCCATTGTTTATTTAGTCCCAGCTTCGTTAGTGTTCCTTAACAATAAATCGCATTCTGCGATATGCTGCTTCCACCAATTTTTCAAAGTTGTGACTGATTCAATAGTCAGCTTAGCTTCTTCTTCACTTATTTTTTCTCTGATCTTTTCCAGTTTGGCTGCAAACTCTTCATGCTCAATTTTGTGAATAAGATATTCGGGATGTTGAATATCATGCATATACTTTTCTTCTGTTTCCAAGTGATAATAAGTGTATTCAAGTAAATCGTCTAAGATAAAACTTACAACTCTTTTTCCATTTTCATCAATTAATGCTTTATAAAGATTACCCATTATTTGCATCAATCTTTTATGTTGGTCATCAAGCACTTGAATACCCAACTTTTCATTTTCGGACAATTCAAAAAAATCCATAAAATAATCTTTTCCTAGTTACACATTGTTAATACACTGCTGGAAATATGCTGGAGAGGAACAATTTTCTCTACAGCTCCAAGTTTAATTGCTTCATTAGGCATTCCGAACACTACACATGTTTCTTTGTCTTGTGCAATCGTATGGGCGCCAGCCTCTTTTAATTCAAGCATTCCCTTTGCGCCATCATCACCCATACCGGTCATTATTACACCAACAGCATTCTTGCCGGCATATCTAGACGCCGAGCGAAACAATACATCTACGGAAGGTCTGTGGCGGCTAACGAGTGGACCTTCCTTTACTTCAACATAATAGCGAGCCCCGCTTCTCTTTAACAGCATATGATAGTTACCCGGAGCAATTAAAGCTCTTCCTCTAATAACCGTATCACCATCCTCGGCTTCTTTTACAGTTAGGCGACAAATACTATCTAGCCTTTTAGCAAACGCCTTTGTGAAATTTTCGGGCATGTGCTGCACAATAACGATTCCCGGTGAATCTAGCGGAAAAGATTCTAAAAATATTCTAAGCGCTTCTGTTCCGCCCGTAGAGGCACCAACTACAACAACCTTTTCCGTAGTTTGAATCATAGCTTTGCTTGTGTTCTTAGCAATTATTACGTCTGCAGAAAGCTTTGGTTCAACTTCATGTTTTTTAATATAGTTTCGTTTGATATTAACCATAGAAGCAGCTTTAACTACGTCACAGATATAAATTCTTGATTCTTCGAAAAACTGCTTTGTACCCATTTTGGGTTTGGTAATAATATCAACCGCACCTAATTCTAATGCTCGTATTCCGGATGCCGAACCCTTTTCTGAAAGACTTGAACAAATTACAACAGGTATAGGATGCTGACTCATTATCTTTTGCAAAAAAGTAAGCCCATCCATATGTGGCATTTCAATGTCAAGTGTAATCACATCGGGCACTTGCTCTCTTATTCTTTCTGCTGCAACAAAGGGATCGGAGGCTGTTGCAATCACTTCGATGAATGGATCGGATGAAAGTATTTCTGCAAGCGTTTGCCTAACTACTGCTGAATCATCAACAATTAAGACTTTTACTTTATCCATTATTATTTAACCTATTAAGGAATATTTCTCCGGTATCGGTAACGAAATGCATTTTTCGGCCAAATCTCCCGCCAATATCGCTAGCCGTTACGGTCATATTAAAATTTGCAAGTGTTTCAAGTGCCATATCAATATTCTGCCTACCTACTGTGCTAATTCTATCTTCTGTAATGGTGGTTTTAAGAACATCTGCCCCACCAAATATTTTCACCTCAATATCTTTGCGTTGTATTTGCATTGCTTCAAATTTCTTAATCATTTGAATAATAGTACATTTGACAAACTTATATGGTTCTTTGCAGTCATTGCACTGCAAGTTACAGTGTTTGCTGTATGGCAATTGGCAGTGAGACATACCGGCGTACTTTATTTTTTCGCTAAACATTGTAATAGACAAACAAGAGCCGAGTACTGTATTTACTACAACCGGATTGCTGCTAAAACATGCCTCTCCGGGTTGTAGGTATATACTTGTTAATCCGCTAAGGTCCGGTTTCATTTTATTTTCTTATACGTGCTTGCCGCAACTTGAACTAATGGCAAATTGGTATTAAAAATTGATTCGGAATGGCCAAGAAAAAAGAAACCTCCCGGTTTTAATTGATTTACCAATTTCTCAATTAATTTTTCTTGTGTCGGTTTATCAAAATATATTATAACGTTTCTGCAAAATATGAGATCGAACGTTTCTCTTATTCCAAAATCATCCTGCATAAAATTTAGCCACTGAAATTTTACAGAACTTCTGAGTTGTGGAACAACTCTTACTAGTTTCTTTTCTTTGCTTTTGCTTCTTAGAAAATATTTATAAACTAAACTTTTAGAAATCGGTTCTATTTTTTCTTCCTCGTAAATTCCGGTTGCAGCTTTTTCCAAAACCCGAGTTGAAATATCCGTAGCAAGAATACTGAACGTATACCTTGTAAATTTTTGTCCAAATTCGTTTAAAACAATAGAGAGAGTATACGGTTCTTCACCTGTTGAACATCCGGCACTCCACACTTTCAGCGGTCGTTGAATTCCAGCACCATCGGTATTAACAAATTCCGGCAGAGCAATATCCGATAGAAATGAGAATTGCTTAGGCTCTCTGAAGAAATCTGTTTTGTTCGTAGTTATAACATCAACCATATGAGTTATTTCTTCTTCACTGCCCTTCTGAGAAAAGAGAAAGTTGCAATACTCTGCATAAGTCTGCATGTTCAAATCGCGCAATCTTTTTCTAAGACGTGCCTCTACCATTATTTTTTTGGAATCGGGCATTTTAATGCCGCATTGGTTATAGATAAAACTACTCAGTCTGGAAAAATCACTAACCGATAAAGCTGCGGATCCATTTTCCTTATACATATCAATTATCCGATTTCATAAAAGTATTTTTAGTTTTTCTGTGCATATCATTTAATGATGAAATGCACAGATTCCTACCATTGATTATTAGAACTTTTCGAATTCATAATCCAGTTTATCGCTGCCGTTGCCTAAGTCCAAATTAACACCGTTAGTTTTTACCGGTTTATTAATCTTTGCTTTGGGTTGCGCTGCTACAGCCGGTTTTAACATTTTATGATCTAGAGCATGTGGTTTTGGGGCAGATGTATTAACTCTTTTTGTTAAATGAGTTCTTTTATCATCCAATTTGAAGAATGCCATTGTATCAAGCAATTGTTCAGCTTGGCTTGAAAGTTCTTCGGCAGTAGATGCCATTTCTTCCGAAGTAGACGCGTTTTGTTGAATCACTTGATTCAATTGTTGAATTGCGCTGTTAATTTGTTCAGCACCGCTGTTTTGCTCATTGCTGGAAGCAGTGATTTCTTGTACAAGTTCCGATGTTCTTTGAATATCCGGAACAATCTTCTTCAACATTTCGCCGGCTTTTTCCGCAACCTTAATGCTTGAAGCTGATAACTGATTAATTTCTGCTGCTGCGGTCTGGCTTCTTTCAGCAAGTTTTCTAACTTCGCTTGCTACAACTGCAAATCCTTTACCATGTTCACCGGCGCGTGCCGCTTCAATAGCTGCATTCAATGCTAAGAGATTTGTTTGTCTTGCAATCTCTTCTATGATTGAAATTTTACCGGCAATTTCTTTCATTGCATCGGCTGTTTCCGAAACTGCCTTACCACCTTCTTTTGCATCTTCAGATGATTTTAAAGCAATCTTTTCAGTCTGCTGTGCGTTATCTGCATTTTGTTTAATGTTCGATGTCATTTGTTCCATAGATGAAGAAGCTTCTTCTGCGGCGGCGGCTTGTTCTGTAGCTCCTTGCGACATTTTCTCTGAGCTTGAACTTAATTCTTGTGAGCCGGAGGCTACATTATCAGATGCGGCTTTTACATTTTCTACTACTTCCTTAAGTTTTTCTACCATCTGATTTAGTGCTGCGGCCAATAGACCAATCTCATCTTTTTGATCGATATCAAGTCTCTCTGTTAAATCACCGGCGGCTACTAATTCCGCTAAACGAAGTCCTTTCTTAAGTGAATTTACTATCATCCTCGAAATGAATATTCCCAAGCCAATTGCAATAAGAACACCTGCAATCATTATATATGTCATCATATTAGTGGCAGCATTCGCTGCTACAGTATTGTTTTCGGATGTCTGTTTGGCAGCTTCTTTATTCGAGGCTTCCATTTTAAAAATAATCGATTCTTCAGCCTCGCTATGATCGTTAAGTCGTCCATCAATCAGTTCATAAGCTTCTGCGTCCTTGTTGGCGCGGGCGAGAATGTACAATTCATCGATATCCTTTGCTATAGCTTTTCTTGCATCAAGAAAGTTTTCGAATAGCTTTTCATCTTTTTCATTGATTAAAGTCGTTTTATAGTGGTCACTCGCTTTGCTCATCTCTGCGCGTGCATCCTCTATCCCCCTTGATATTTCTTCAATTTTTTGAAGATCATTTTCCCGAACGATATCTCTAAAATCCCGCATGACAATCTCAAATGACTGTGCGATTTGTATTAGATCAGCCAACGGCAGTGTCATTTTTTCATACAGCCTTGTACTGCTGTCGTCTGCTTGCTTTAGGCTGGTTAATCCAACGTAACCAATTATTCCCGCTATTAAAGCTACAAGAATAAAGCCGCTTAACAATTTTGTACTTATTTTTAAGTTATAATACCATTTCATTGTAGACTCCATTTTATTTATTAAAATTTTAGTTACTGAGTTCAGGTTTGTACACGCCGGTATCTTGCACCAGTTCTAGCTCTTCGTTTGTAAAGACCTTATCTATATCGAGAATTATGATGAACTTATCTTCACGCTTTCCCATTCCTTTAATAAATTCGGTTTTCAGCTTTGTACCAATTTTCGGTGCCGGTTCAATATTCTCCGGCTCAATTTCAAATACTTCTTGCACGGAATCTACAAGTGCGCCTAGTATTGTTTTTTCATCATTCAGAATAACTTCAACAACAACAATGCAAGTGTTTACAGTTCTTTCGGTTTTTACCATTCCGAATTTCATATTCATATCAACAACCGGAACTACACTCCCCCGCAAATTAATTACCCCGCACATAAAATCGGGAGTTTGAGGCACCTTGGTTATTTTAACGTAATCAAGAATTTCCCGCACCTGTGCTACATCAACGCCAAACACTTCTTCGCTCAGTTTGAACGTGAGATACTGTCTAGCTTCGGTTAGAAAAGAACTACTCATTTAGACCTCCGTTAATTAACAATCATTATTTATTCAGCAAATAGATTAACATTTCAAAAAAAAATGGCTTGTTCAGCTACATCATTTTTATTAAGAAATAATTAAGCTTCATTTTCCAGCAATTCTTCTCTTTCCATAATTTTTCTGATATCAAGAATTAACGCTACAGTTCCATCACCAAGAATTGTAGCACCGGAAACTCCCTCTACATTTTTATAGAAATTGCCAAGCGTTTTAAGAACTGTCTGATGTTGTCCGAATACTTGATCAACTACAAAACCCACACGGTGTTCATTTATTTTTGCAACAACTATCTGTTCAATTTTTGGTCTATTAGAGGTAATTTCGAATCTTTCCCGGAGGCTTATATAAGGTACAATTCCTCCCCTCACGTTAACGATGTGTCTTCCATGAGTTCTATCAATGTCTTCTTGACTTAACTCCAGACATTCTTCAACCGATGAAAGTGGAAGCACATAATGGTCGTCTTCAATTTTAACCAGCAGTCCATCAATAATTGCAAGAGTTAAAGGCAGTTTAAGTGTTATTGTTGTTCCGGTTCCCAACTCACTATTTACCTCAACGGTTCCGCGTAGTACATCAATGGCACGTTTTACAACATCCATTCCAACACCACGGCCGGAAACATTGGTTACTTTTTTAGCTGTTGAAAACCCCGGTGCAAAAATGAGAGAATAGATTTCCGACTCGCTCAATTCTGCATTTTCACTTATAAGTCCGTTAGCAATTGCTTTTGCTTTAATAGCGTCTTTATCTAGTCCGGCACCATCATCAGTAATCCTAATTAAAACGCTTCCACCGGATTGCGAAGCTGAAAGGTGTACAAAACCAGATGATGATTTGCCAGCCGCAATTCTCTCTTCGGGTGATTCAACTCCATGATCGATTGAGTTTCTTATAATATGAATTAGAGGATCATTAAGTTTTTCAATTACAGTTTTATCTAACTCGGTTTCAGCACCTTCGGTGGTAAGTTCAACTTCTTTACCAAGTTCTTTAGAAAGGTCTCTAACTAGGCGTTTAAATTTGCTGAAAGTAGTTCCGATTGGAAGCATGCGAATGTTAAGCGCGCTATCTCTCAATGACCAAGTAATCCGTTCAACTTCTTCCGAAACAGAGATCATATCGGCATCATTATTTGTTACTGCTAGCTGACTTAGTCTGGCTTGGATTGTTACTAATTCCCCGACCAAATTTACAAGTTCATCCAGTTTTTCTGCACTAACACGAATGCTTGAAGCTGTATCCGCTTCGTGATGTGTCTCTCCACTTTCTCGAACTTTCTTAACCCCGGATTTATTTTCTTTGTCTTCTAATTTTACATCGGCAGATTTTTCAAATTTATTTATGAGCGTTTCAACTTCCGAAATTCCAAACAAGTTTGATTTTTTAAGAACAATATCAAATTGGGCAAAGCCTTCTTCATCTTTAAGTACTTCTTTTGTCTCAACTTCTTTGATTTTTATTTCGCACTGGTCATCTACAAAGATGAAAACATCTTTAATAGCATCTATTCCTTTTGTTGTTTTAAGAACTACCGTCCAAGCCGTGTAACATTTTTCCGGCTCGATTTCTCTTAAGGTTGGCACTTCATTAAGACTTGAGAGGACAATCGAATTTCCAAGTTCACACATTTCCTTAAGCAAATTAACCGGATTAGTTCCACTCATAAAAATATCTTGCGAAGGAGTGAACTGAACAAGAAATATTTTTTCTTCCGCACGAACAACTTCTTTTTTGGTTTTATCAATTTTTACTTCTACCGGAGCTTCTTTACTAGCTTTAGCATTGTAATCATTAACAATAGAACGGAATGCAACCAAAATATCCTTGGTAGCACTTTCATCTAGTTTTGACTTGTCATCTGAATGGATTAGCATTAACGATATCTGATCGCGAGCAGCGAGTGTTAGATCGATAATAACTTTTGTTATTCCTATTTCTCCGTTTCGAATGCGATCATATACATTTTCAATATCATGTGTAAACATTGTAATATCATCGTAACCAAACATTCCGGAAGAACCCTTAATAGTATGAAGGGCTCTAAAAATTTTGGCTATCAACTCTTTATCGTCCGGTCTCTCTTCAACTTCTAATAGAGTAGATTCTAGTTCGCTCAGTAATTCAGTAGCCTCTTCAATAAAGGCTTTACGGTGCGCGTCAATCATCCTATCACCTTTTTAATAACTGCTAAGAGTTGTTCGGGTCTGAAGGGTTTTACTATCCATCCGGTTGCGCCAGCAGACTTGCCTTCCATCTTTTTCGAATCTTGAGATTCGGTTGTAAGCATGATGATTGGCACAAATTTATGAGAGCTACTTGCCCTCACATTTTTTATCAATTCAATGCCATCCATGTTTGGCATATTCAGATCAGTTACAATAAGATTTAGCTGGGTACCATTTATCTTTGTAAGAGCATCTTTTCCATCGCAAGCTTCTACAACATCGTAACCGGCTTCTCGCAAAGTGAAACTTACCATCTGTCTAACGCTGGCTGAATCATCAACCGTCATAATTCGTTTACTCATTATTGTTGCCTCCCGGAATTACTAACAAATTATCTTTTGCTTCAAAAATATTTAAAGGGAACCCGGAATCATTTATTAGGGCGATAAACGATTCCGGGTGAGGGCCATCAAACCGAATTTCTTTACCCGATTCGACGGCTGTTTTGTGGAGTGAAATTAGAAGTTGCAAATAGGTTAAATCAAATTCATCAACATTTTTTTGGCTGATGAATATTTTTTCATACTTTTCGATTGCATCCGTAAACAAAGCATAAGTTTTAGTTGCGCTTTGAATCATCATCGGCTCATCAAGCAAAATTGTTGCGCAGCCTTGTTCTTGATTATAGATTACTTCACTCATTTTTTCTCCTAAAACAATTCAACATTATCGCCAAGCGAATCTTGATCCGGATCAGTTTTGTTTTCGTTTTCATTCTGATATGACCAATCGCGCGTAAAGCTTTTATGAATTTTTCGTTCACTTTGCATTGTATATTTAGCTAACAACTTACTTGTGTGTTTAACCCGATCAGTTTTGAGATCTGCCTTGCTTTTCAATTCGAAAGCGATCGAATTTAGTTCTGATATTACTTCACCCACTACGGAATCCACATGCTTGTGAATAGAGATGCTCTCGATAGTTTTATTAATCTCAGAATTAAGCTTATTTACATCTGTTTTCATTTTTGATATCATACTTGAAGTTTCAGATTCCATTTTCAATAATGATTCCATCACATCATTAATTTTTTTGTCGGAAGCTTCAATTTCTTTCTTTGTTGTTTCTTTTTCGTTTTCATCAAGATTGGATTTCAATTTTTTCGACGCACCGACAATATTCGAAAGCGCAATGGTTGTTGAATTAGTATGTCTTTTAGCATCAAGCGATAACGTTAGAATAGCTTCTGACAGCACACCAAGCGCCGCGCCGTTTTCCCCTGTTCTGGCGGATTTTACCCGCGCATTGAGAGCAATTATTTCAATCTCAGTTCCGATATCTTCAATTTGTAAAACGTAATCGGAAAGCTCATCCAGAATACCTACCACCGAGATTACTGAACTGGATAGTTCTTTTTCGATTTCATAATTTTTAATTAAACTGTGCGAAATTTTAACAAGTTCTTCACTAATGTTTTCGAGAGAAGAATCATTATTCACACTGCTAGCATTAAACAAGTCACTTATCTCAGCAAATATTTCAGTTACGTTTTCATCTACCGAGCCTAAACTTTCTATAATATTCGTAACCGCTTGTTCGAATTCCGATAAAGAATTTCTCAATTGCACTATTTGCAGTTCACATATATCATGAATTACAGCGGCAGAAACGTTAAAGGCTTCTTCAGTTGAATCTGTCATTTGCAGGCCTGAGGTTTCCGAAAGAGCTTCACAAACGTGTTCAATCTGCTGACGTGTTATATCATGAAACTGAATTGCAGTTACAATTTCTCGAATACTTTTTGTAACACTCTGAGTGTTCAGAGAAATCTTATCAACCTTTTGGAAACATTCGTTGTATTTTTTTTCAAATGCACTAAGTGATAGAGAAGTGTTTTTGATTATAATTTCAGATTGTTCTTCATGTTTTAATTCCAGCTTTGCTAAATCTTCAGTTGTTTGAACAATTTGTCTGAATAACAGAAAAGATTTCTTTTTAATTACTTCTACTTTATCGCTGATCAAAGTTGATAGTCCGGAAACGTTTTCTGCTAGTGCATTAAATCCGTTATCGTCCGTTCCCAGTCTAGCGCTTTCAATTTTAGTTGCTACACCAAGCATTCTAAGTTTTTTAACGATTGTTCTAAAACCATCAAGTTCATCCACAATTACAGAAACCCGTTGATGAATAGTTAAAAGTTCTTTTCTATCTGCTTTGATTTCTGAGGATGAGTTATCAAGAAAATCGCTAAACTTTTTTAACAACCACGATACTTCCGATATATCTTTATTGAGTAATTCATCAGAAACTGAAGATGCTGTCTTTGATGCAACTTCTCCAAGTAGTTTAGATGAAATAAGATAATCTTGAAGTTTACCACCGATGTGAAGAAATTCTTGTTCGGAACTGTTTGATAGTAAGTGTAGTTTGTCTTCGTTTAATCGAATTGCACTTATGTAATTATTAATTTCATTAAATGCTTTTTGGCTTGAAAAATTATTTTGTACCGTATTTTCCAACAAAAGCGCCCTATTTATAATCAAGAATGTGTGTTTTCTATTTCTCTGCTTTGAGCAGAGGCCCTAAGTGCTAATACATCTTAATTCTACATGCATAATCGTAGCGAAGCGCTTGCTTATTGACTTAAATGATGTGAGTGGGATTATTGAGTTGTAAGCGGACAAAGATGGCTGTTGGCAAGATATTCATTAACTCTAAAATTCTAATAACTTCATATCGTTATTGAGCCGACTACTAATTCTAAATTTCTTCAACCATAAAAAAAATCCGCCGCTAATTTAAGCGGCGGACTTGAGGTTGCGTCACTAAGTTAGGTATTAGTTAAACGCAAATTATTTGTTGCTTTCTTAAAACTTTCTAACAAAAATTATTATGTTTTTTTAACATGTAGATAAACCGCCCTCATTCTTCCATTAAGTGCAATTGTTCTATTTCATTCACATTTAGAAGCTTATCCAGATTTAATAGAATTAATAATCTCCCTTCAAGTTTAGCTACACCTTCTATCAGTCCGGTTTCAATCCCGATAGCTAATTCGGGTGCTGGTTCTATTATAGACTTTGAAATTCTCAATACTTCATTTACTTCATCTACTATGTAGCCAATTAGTTTATTATTTATATCTGAAACAATAATCTTTGTTCTGTTATCATCTTCTTTTTTTGAAAGTCCGAGTCTATCTCTTAGATTAATTACCGGGACAATTTTACCGCGTAGATTTACTACTCCTTCTATAAACTTATTAGAGTTTGGAATTTTTGTAAGGTGCATCATCATATTTATTTCTTGCACGCGGCTTATATCAACGCCAAAATCTTCGTTACCCAGCTTAAAGCCTACTAATTGAATCAAATCCAGATTATCGTTTACAGCGCTTGCCATGTTGTAATTCCTTATAGTGTTTCCAATAAAATATTCTTCTAAAAATTCAATTTACCTTTCATGTCAATGAAAAACTTCTTCGATAACTCATCCTTAGAAAAAACATTTAGTTTTTCTAACTCTTGGGTTAAGTTTTTAAACCATTGTTGAGAGATTAATTTCTTTTCAACATTTACGGTTTTCTTTAGAGCAAGCGATAATAATTCATCTTGCACTTTTTTCGCTCTACTATTAATGCCGTTAAGAACTTTATGATATTCATCTTTCTGCTTGTACTCTTGAGCTGTTGTAGCCTCATAATTTTGCAGCAAATTCATTAAGCTTGCAGAACTCTTTTCCATATAGTCGGTCATATTCAGTAAAACTGAAAAAAACTTAAACGCAACATTTTCAAATTCTTCCATTACAAATCCTTAACTAACGGAATTCCAAATTCAATTGATGTAGATTCATTAAGCTTGCTCTCAAGTTTAAGATAACCGCCGCTGTACTTTAGTATTTTTTGGACTAGAGCAAGCCCCAAGCCCACACCTTCTTTTAGATATTTTTCATCGCCAAACTGCTTTAATGCTTGAATTTCTTTAATCGATGTTTCTGCCATACCGCATCCGTTATCATCAACCTTTGTTATATAATACTGACCGTTCTTCTCACCAGTAACATTAATTTTTGTTCCTCTCGGCGAAAATTTTAGCGCGTTTTCAATCAATTCTTTTAGAATCATATCAAAATATCTTTCGCTTACTTGAACTTTTGACTTAGCAAAAGTAATCTGGATATCGTTCTTCCTATCAAAATCTTCGATAGTTGGTTTTAATCGGTAAACAACTAAACGGGAATCTATTTCAAATTCCGGTTTCTTCATATCCGGAAGTGTTTGTTGTTTCGTCTCACTGGAAATCAACTCTGCATAAGAAAGAAATTTTTCAATACGCCTCTGTAATCTCTTCCCGGATCTTTTAATTTTGCTTATCATATCTATTACTTCGTCTTTCGATAGGTTTTCGTAGTCCTCTTCAATAAGCTCTGAAAATCCTATAATGCCAACAAGCGGAGTTCTTAGTTCATGTGGGACTTTATGCAATAGACTTTCACGCAGTTGTTCAAGTTCTTCAACAAAACCTTCCCGTTTTTTCAACCGGGTTTCAATAGCTGTTATTACATCTTCTATTTTGAATGGCTTTACAAGGTAATCATCGGCACCCAAAGACATACCTTCTCTAAAGTCGGTCATTTCTACTTTAGCAGTTAGGAAAATAAATGGAATTGAATTTGTTACGGAATTTTTTTGAAGCATTTTGAATAGTTCAAGACCATCCATTCTAGGCATTTTTATATCGCTAAGTATTAGATCGGGCAATTCCTCAACTGCTTTTTTATAACCGTCTTGTCCATCTTTTGCCGTAACAACATTGTAAGATTCAGATTCCAGCAGATCTTGTAAATTAATTCTTACGTCATGTTCATCTTCTACAATCAAGATTTTCTTCATTTAGGCGTTCCTCATGTTTCTCACAACCAATATTCGAGTTTAAAGAGAATTTTTTAAGTTGAATGTTGCAAAAGGCACATTGTTGTTGTTAGTGGGTAGGAATTGGCTTGCAAAAAAGTGGATGTACCGGCGACAAATTCGTCTCCGGTACATTATCAAACTATATCTGGTTTCTTCTAAGTTGGGTTGAATATCGTTTGCTTATAATAAATGGTTCTTTAGCATCTTTAAGATATACTAGAAAAGAAGAGTTATACCACTTTTCCATCTTTACTATACTATCTGTGTTGATTATTGTGGACCTATGAATTCTTAAAAACATTTTAGTCGGCAATACAACTTCCCATGCCGAAATTGACTTACGAACAAGTATCGATTTATTCTCAGTCAACTTCATAGATGTATACTGGTTCTCTGCAACAATGTAAACTATATCTTTTATCGGGACGATGTGAGGTTTACCGCTGATATTTAGAAAGATTTTGTCATCGTTGCTGTATTTTGTTTTAGGATTTCTCTTGTTCGAAGAAGAATCTTGAATTGATTCGGCTTTCAAGGTTGCTCGTTTCTTTAGTCGAGCTTCAATCGCGTTTAACAACTCATCAGATTTGAATGGTTTGAAAAGATAATCATCGGCACCAAGTTGCATTCCTTTTCGGATATCTTCCCGCTCTACTTTTGCAGTTAGATATATAAACGGAATTGATTTAGTTTTTTTAGATTTTGAAAGTTGTTTCAGAACTGCATAACCATCCATTCCGCTCATCAGAATATCGCAAACTATTATATTAGGCAAATGTTCATTCGCAAGAGCAACGCCAGCTTCTCCGCTTGCAGAAGAGTAAACTTCGTATCCCTCCTCAACAAGTAACGTGTGAATATTCTCTCTTACATCTTGGTCATCTTCAATTACTAGAATTTTAATTTTCTTCAAAAGTCCTCCAGATCAGCTTTGTGGAATAATTATCTTGAATCGAGTTCCTTTCATTAATTCACTTTCAAATGAAATATTTCCATTTTGGATTTCTACCGATTTTTTAACAATTGATAAGCCAAGTCCCGTACCCGGAATATCATCGCAATTTCTACTTCGATGAAAAGGTTCAAACATATGAGGCTTATCTTCTTCCGGTATTCCAATTCCCTCATCCTCTATTTTAAAAATAAGTTCTTTTTCATTCTTTTCAACTAAAAAAGTTACAATTCCACCTTCCGGAGAATATTTATATGCATTCACCATAAGATTAGATAGAATAAATCTCATTAGTTTTTCATCCAAATTAAAATGCGTTTCAGCCGGAAAGTAATCGAAAACAACCTTATGATTATCTTTTGCAAAGATGTGAGATGTTTCCAGAATTTCGTGGCATAGTTCCCGCAAGTTTATTTTCCTCGGTTCGTAAGCAAGTTTACCGGAATCCGCTTTATTTAGAGTAATAACGTCTTCTAATAATTTAGTTAAATAAGCAACAGAATTTTTAATTCGCGTTGTATACTCAATTATTTTTTCTTCGCTTAACTTTTTTATATTTCTTTGTATCAATTCCGCCGATGAAAGTACTGTAGTAAGTGGCGTTCTAAACTCATGAGATGTCGTGGATATAAATCGAGATTTGAGTTGACTCAGTTCTTGCTCTCTCAAGAGAGTTTCTTCTAGTTTTGCCTCTACCTCTTTTTCCTTTTCAATTTCTTCCATCAACTTTTGATTAGCTGCGTTCAACTCGTTTGTACGCAAATCAATCATTTCTTCCAAATGGTTCCGGTATCGTTCAAGTTCTTTAACGCTTTCAACTTTTTCCGTAACATCCCGGTTTACAGCTAGTATATATTGGTTTCCTTCAACAGTTATTAGTCTGGAACTTGTATAGGAAATAATTATTCTTCCATCTTTCTTTCTGAACATAATTTCCATGTTGTCAACGTAGTGCTTCTCGAGAAGAGTGCTAATAAGTGCGTTTCTTTGAACCGGGTCATACCAAATGTTCAATTCAACTGCGGATTTGCCTGTTGCTTCTTCTCTGGTGTAACCGGTTAACCGGCAGAATCCATCGTTAAAGTCAACATACTTTCCATCTTTCAATCGTGAGATAGTTATTGCGTCCGGGCTTGTGTCAAAGATTGTCCTAAACTTCCTTTCATTTTCTTCCAGCTTTAACTGGGCTTTATACTCTTCGGTCTGGTCCCTAAACACAAGTACAACACCGGTAATTTCACCATTAACTTCTTTAATTGGTGCCGCACTATCAGCAATTTGATATTCTGTTCCATCCTTTGCAATTAGAATTGTATGATTAGCTAAACCAATAATTTCACCTTCACGAATTACACGCTCAACCGGGTTTTCAACTTTAACCCGTGTTTGGGCATTAACAATGTTGAAAACTGCGGTAAGCGGTTTATTAAGAGCTTCTGCAAGGGAATAAGCCGTTAAACGTTCGGCAATATGATTCATATTAATTATTATCCCATTTACATCTGTAGCAATTACGGCATCTCCAATCGATTGCAGTGTTACGGAAAGTTTTTGCTCGCGGTCGCGCAAAGCTTTTTCTATTATACCTCGTTCAGATATAAACCGGGCCTGTTGAATATTCTGATATGCTTTAGTTGAAAGCTCATTAGCAAAAGTATAAAGTGCATTTGCCACACTTGTGAATTTTTCCTTAGACATTACCGGAACTTCGGATAGTGCAGTGCTAAAAATATTTTTGTCCACACCTATTTCGTCGGCATAGGCAATTACATGCTCAATATTTATTTCTTCATTTCTAACTTGCCCAATAAGCCAATTAGCAACATGTTTTCCTCCAACGGTAATACTTGCACCGGCATCCCAAAGACCGCCACTTAGACAAGGCTGTATTGTTGGACCAAGGGGATTACAGTCACCAAGTACAGAATCCGACTTCATGCAATTGTTAAGACCTTTTTCAGTGTTTCTAATTACATCTCTGCAGAGCCTACAAAAGTTACTTGGCTTGGTTATCGGAGTACCATCCGGCATTGTTATTATTGACGCAACACCTGTTGCTTTAGAAAAATCGTCTTGCAGCTTCTGTATGTCCTCGATACTGAATAAATCGTCAAAAGAAATTTGCTGATTTGAGCTAATAGGCTCAGTGAGAGTAACAATCCTTTGTCTAATAGCATCTTCCATTTTCTTTCTTTCACTAATATCCTCAACTACAGTTACTGTTTTAATCGGAGTTCCGGAATCATCCCGAATAATTGAGGCGTTCACTCTAACCCAAACCAGAGAACCATCTTTGCGAACATATCTTTTCTCAATTAAGTGACTTGGAGTTTCGCCTCTTACAGCGGCGCTAAATTTTTCCCAGTCGCCTTTTCGGTCATCTTCAAATGTTAAATCACTAAACCGGCAATTCAACAATTCTTCACGAGTATAACCGACAATATCGCAAAACTTGTCATTGCATCTGATAATTTTTCCATCTTTTGTAACTGCTTGAACCATACCGACAGATGCAACTTCAAACATTTTACGGAATTGTTCCTCGCTTTCTCTAAGTGCTTCTTCACTTTGCTTACGCATTGAAATATCGTTTATAATGGCAACGAACAAAGGTTTTTCTTCTGCTCTCGAGATTTGCAAATGAACTTCAACCGGATAATCCGTTCCATCTTTTCTTTTATGAATGGTTTCGAAGATTAGTATTTCTTTTTCGCCGGTAAGCAACGGTCGAACAGTTTCGTTAAACATTTCTTTTGAGAATTCCGGTTCTATGTCGAATGCCGATAGATGTCGCATTTCATCCATATCATGTTGAATATTCTGAAGTGCAACATTATTTGCGTATTCAAATTTCAACGTAACTGTATCAAACACGTAAATTTCATTTAAAGAATTTTCTACAATACGAGCAAGTTTTACACTTTCAATTTCTGCTTGCTTCTTTTCAGTTATATCTTGTATTGTGCCGATCATTCTAATCGGGCTTTGATTTTCATCAAACATCAATTCACCATGTCCCCACACCCATCTTACCTCGCCATCGTTAACCCTAAGTATCTTGTATTCCTTATCAAACAGCTGTTTATTCTTTATAACATGATTTAAAAGGTAATCCATCATTTCAGCTCTATGATCCGGATGAATTAACTCATTCCAGTTCATAACAGTTTTTTCGGAGTCTCTTTTAATACCAAATATTTCATCAAGTACTTCCGAGGATGTCCATTCTTGTTTAGAAATATCTAAATCATAAGAGCCTATTCTACCAACACGCTGAGATTCTCTTAACCAGTATTCTTTTTCTTCCAATTGCCGTTTTGCTTCCCGTTCTTCTATCTGATCTCTGAAAACCAGAACAACACCTTCAATTTCTCCTCCAGATTGTTTGATTGGCGCGCCGCTATCTGCAATTGGTGTTTCAGTTCCATCTTTAGAAACCAGTAGAGTATGATTCGCAAGTCCGACAACCAATCCCTCGCGTAATACTCTTTCTACCGGATTCTCAACAGTCTTTCTTGAGTCTTCATTTATTATTTCAAACACATCTTGAATTGTTTTACCAACAGCTTCATCTTCTTTCCAACCGGTTAGTTTTTCAGCAACATAGTTCATCTGTTTAACTCTAGACCGATTATCTGTGGTAATTACACCATCGCCAATGCTATATAGTGTTGTCCTAAACTCCTCTTGCGCAGTACGTACTTCTCTTTCTTTACCAAACAGTTCTTTGTAATGCTCTCTTTGGCGGTAGTAATGAAATAGTGCAAAGCCGCCAACTGCAAAGAATATTAGCATCAAAACAATCACTACTGTTAATGCAGTTCGGTAATTAAGTTCTTCGTATATCTCAGGCGTATCGATTTTGGTAATCAACGACCAGTTTGTACCGGCAACATGTCGTATATCGGAAAGTACAGTTATGCCTCTATAATCAGTACCCTCATAAATTCCGGATTTTCCAAGCACAGCTTCTACAGCGGGAATTCCTTTCTCAGTAAGAGGAATTCTAAGATTTAGTGCCGCATTCTTCTTAAATCGCAATTCATTTAGGAATAGGACATCGTTTCCATCTTTTCTAACAATTAAGTTTTCTGCGGAAGCACTAGGAAGCGGCCAGCTTTGAATCATAGGGAAAAGTTCTTGAAATGGATCTTTCCTAAAGATTATAACTGCTAAAGGTTCTTTCTTTTCATCTAAAATCGGCGCTACAAAATCATACCGAATATTTTTATTATCTGCGGATTTATAAAGGTCTGTTGAAATGACCTTCTTTAGAGCTAAACAATTCCGAATTGACTTTTCTAATACTGAATTAATCTTTAGAGTTTTTGATTCCCCCGAAGCCAATAACTTTCCATCTAGCGTACCAAGTAATACATCATGATAATCATGCTGTACTTCAATACTCTTAAATTTGTTAACAAGATTTAGTTTACTTCTTTCTTCTCCGGTTAAATATCTATTAATTCTATCTAACAAAAAAATATCGCTTGCAATTAATTTTGAATCTTCTATTTCTCCATCAAAATGCTTTGAAATTTCGGAAGACTTTATATTAGCAACAAGTGCAAGTTCATTATATTTTTCTTCTTTGATACTCTCTCTTTCATAAAAAATATAAAGTAACCCGGCTGCCGCTAAAATTATTACAGTGCCAACAACTTGTAGAATTAAATTTCTTCTATAATTACTTCCCATTAGATTTCTCAGTTTTAATCAATAGAACTTTTAATTTGAGTAACAGCAGATTCATCTTTCTGAAAATGTATTGGAAGCGAAACCTTAAAAGTTGTTCCAACAGCGAGTTTGGAAATGAATCCGATAGTTCCGCGATGAATGTCCACGGATCTTTTAACAATAGCAAGCCCAAGTCCGGTACCCGGTATATCCACACTATTCTTGCTTCTGTGGAAGTTATCGTATACGTAAGGCTTTTCTTCATCTGGTATACCTATACCGTGGTCGGAAATTGTGAAGTTCACATTCTTCTTATTACTAGTTACTATGAACGATACCTCGCCGCCAGCCGGAGAATACTTATATGCATTTACAATTAAGTTCAAGAGAATAAACTTCAGCAATTTAGGATCGAGTGAAAATTCTTGATGTTTAGGGTTATACTTAAAAATAAGCTTGTGATTTTCTTTTGCTTGAGACTGTGTTTCTTTAATGATGTCTTTGCAGAAGTCTTTAAGGTTCATTTTTACCGGATCGAAACCTATTTTCCCGCTTTCCGTACGACTTATTGTTAGAACATCTTCAAGAAGTTTAACTAAGTATTCAACCGCGCGCTTTGTGCGATCTACATGTTCTGCAAATTTTTCCTCACTCCATTTTTTACCATACTTCTGCAAGAGTTCTGTAGAGGATAGGATTGAAGTAAGCGGAGTTCTAAACTCGTGAGAAGTAGTAGAAATGAATCGAGTTTTTAATTCACTAAGTTCTTTTTCTTTTGTCAATGAAACTTTCAGTAGAGCTTCAGTATTCTTTTGTCTTACTACTTCTTCATGTAGTTTAATATTACTTAGGTTTAGTTCTTTGGTTCTTTGTTCAACCATCTTTTCTAAATCAAGTTTATAAGCTTCAAGTTCTCTGTCTTTTTTTATCTTTTCAGTTATATCTTCTTTGATTGCAATGAAGTGGGTAATCTTGCCTTTTGAGTCGCGCATTGGACTAATAACTGCAGCTTCCCAATAAAGCTCTCCGTTTTTCTTACGGTTGTTAAAAATTCCACTCCAATCTTTACCAGATTTTATACTGCGCCACAAGGATTTATAGTCTTGTTCGGAAGAATGGCCGGATTTAAGAATTCTTGGATTTTTACCAATAACTTCTGCTGAGCTATAGCCGGTCAGTTTAGTAAAGGTAGGATTAACATATTCAATTGTTCCATCAACATTAGTAATTAGAACGATGGCAGAACTTTGCTCAACGGCCATGGAAAGCTGCCTAATCTTCTCTTCGGTTTTCTTTGTTTCTGTAATATCTTCAAAAATTGTAGCGAACTTGTACTTTTCCGGTGAATAGACAAGTACTTTTAGATATTTCCCTACCTCGGCAGAGTATTGTTCAAAGCGTAACGGTTTTCCGCCTAGCGCAACTTTACCATATGTTTCAATCCAGTATTTTTCTGTTGCCGGCATTGTCTCTAAAACAGTTCTGCCCAATAGATTTTTAGCTTTAAAGCCGGTTAATTTTTCAAACATCGGGTTAACAGCCAAGAATCTATAATCAACAACTTGTCCACTCCTATTACAAACAACTTCGTGGTAAGCAAAGCCGCTTTGCATTCTGTTAAATAATTCGCGGTAATTTTTTTCACTTTCCTTTAGAGCTCTTTCACTAATTTTTAACTGAGTTACGTCTATCATAAAACCGGACGCAGCAACAAACTTATTTTTGGCATCAAATTCAGCTATCATACTTTCAATTACAATAATTTCTCTTCCTTTTCTTGTAACAAGCTTTGTCTCTACTAGCTCCAAAGATTTTTCTCTTTTAAGTTTAGCGAATAGAGACTTTCTGTGAATTTCTTTCGGATAGATTTCTTTCATATTAGTAGAAAGCGCTTGATCCTTAGAATCAAACTCTAAAATTTTTAGGAATGCCGGATTGCAATCCAAAAGTGTTCCATCCACAATGCTCTTGTAGTCGCCGGCAAGATCGGCATCAAAGAATTTGCGAAACTTTTCTTCGCTCTGTTTTAGCTCTTGTTCGGTTACAATTCTACCAATGTAGGCTCCAATTTGAAAAGCAAATGATTCGATTTTCCCCCTTTCCAACTCAGACATCTCATTTAATGTATGTGAACCAAGATTTAGTACTGCAAATATTTTCCCTTCGATAGAAAGTGGAACAACAGCAACAGATTTTAATCCCTCGGAGATCATTTCCTTAAAGCCGGCAGCTTTTATCCGCTCGTAATCAATAAAGACAGATTTACCCGAGCTTGCCATTTGTGCATTTTTTGAATCGGACGAATGAAACTGAATGTACTTCAAGAATTTGGATGATAGCCCGAATGAATCTAACAGTTTTAGATCTTTCTCATCGGTGACTAGATAAATACCGCCACTATCAACTTCCAGAATTTGTGAAGCAAAATTAAAAACTATCTTTGCCGCTTCATGAAGGTTTCTGACAGAAATAAGTTCGAAATTCATATCTCGCTGAAGTCTAGTTAAATTTTCAGCCTTCACTCTTTCCGAGATATCTCTAGCTAAAACTTGAAAAGTTTTCTCCCAATTTATAATTAATTCGCTTGCAGCAACTTCAACATCTATAATTGTTCCATCATAGCAAACATATTGCTCGTATAATGCCGGGGCTGCATTACCGGTTAATTGAATTTTGCTATTTCTTTTTTCTACAATATCTCGAAAAGTAGGATGAACAAGATTATACGCATTAACTTTTTTGAATTCTTCTAATGAAGGATATTTGAGAAGTTTAATTGTACTTCTATTAGCATATAAAATTGTTCCATTTCTATGGACAAAAACGGCATCTGGTGATAACTCGAATAACGATTTGAATCTTTCTTCACTTTCTTTGAGTGATGCTTCCGCCATTCTGCGTGCTGTAATATTATCTATCTGAGAAATAAAAAACTGGGGCCGGTTCTCCGAATCTCTTATTAAAGATGATGAAACTGAGCCCCAAATAATTTCGCCGTTCTTTGCAACATATCTTTTCTCAAATGAAACCGAGTCTATTTCCCCATCAAGCATTTTCAAGAATCGACTTTTGCTAACAATAACATCTTCCGGATATGTTACATCATCAAAATGAAGAGATTGCAATTCTTCTTCAGAGTAACCGAGCATTTTTTTGAATGCGGAATTAATTTTTTGAAATTTTCCATCTATTCCCAGTGTACATTTACCAGTTGCGGCGTATTCAAATGCATGACGGAATTTTTCTTCACTTGTACGAACGGCTTCGAGTGCTTCAATTCGTTCAGTCATATCTCTAGTGATCGACAGAATACATTTTTCGTCATTTACCATAAGTGGGGCGGCCGACATTAGTGCGGTTTTAACGCGTCCATCCTTAATCCTAAACTTAGCTTCAAGATTGCTGCAAGAGCCATTTTCAAGTAGTTCTGCTACAAGCTTATTTCTATCATTCAGATCAACCCAAATGGAAATATCCGTAGATGTTTTACCCCTAACATCTTCAAGGGTATAACCGGTCATTTTAGTAAAGCCTTCATTAATATCTATATACATACCATCGCTCATCCGGTTAATATTAATTGAATCCGGACTAGTCATAAAACTCTTTCTGAATTTTTCTTCGCTCTGGCGCAGTGTGTTTTCTAATTGCTTTCGTTCAGTTATATCACGTCCAAAAACAACAAGTGCTTTGCGGGATCCATCCTCATTAAATGATGGAATTTTGAATACGTCATAAACTCGTTCTTCTCCATTAGCTCTTGGAATTACTTCTTCCGTTCTAGTTTGAACCCCATACGTCCAAGCAATCTCATCAGTTTCACCGCATATTCTAAATCCCTCTTTATATATTGGAGCGGTAAATTCAGCCAACTCCCATTCTGTTTTGCCCGCATAATCCACATTTGTTAATTCGTAAAGATTTAGAATTCCCTCGTTCGCCTTAAGCCATCTTCCATATCCATCTTTAAAACAAATTATATCCGGAGTAGCATTAATAATTGTGGTAAGGTTTTGCTCGCTCTCTGCCAGCGACTTTTCTGCAAGTTTTCTTTCCGTTATGTCGTTGATCATTACCATCAGCGCTTGCTGGCCATAATAATCCAAACTTATTGCAGATGCCTCAGCTGTGATTACAGTACCGTCAAATTTTACTAAGCGTTCTTCAATTACTAACGAGCCTTCTTCCGATGATAATTCTGCAGCATTTAGTTTAGATGTAATTGCATCTATTACCATTTGCCTATCGTCAGGATGAACAAATTCTAGTATTGATCTTCCGACAAATTCCTCGCTCTTATTGCCTCCCATTATTTTCTTCATTGCCTCGTTTACAAATACAATCTCCCCATCAACGTGAATAGTTATTCCCACTAATAACTCTTGTACAATACTCTTATAGCGGATTTCACTTTCCAACAAAGCTTTTTCTGTATTTTTCCTTTCTGTAATATCGCGGGCAAAGGTTAAAAAATATTTTTTCCCCTCAATCATGGCAATTGAGGTTTTCATTTCCATTGGAATTTTTGAACCATTCTTATGCACCACTTCCGTTTCGAAGGAGGTAACTCCGTTACTAAGCAATTGGTCCATTCTATATTTTATTTTTTCTGTTGTAAGACCAACTTCAATATCTGCACCCGAAAGATTTAATAGTTCTGTTTTAGTGTATCCAAGTATATCTGTTGTAGCTTTGTTGGCTTGAGAAAAATTGTGCAAAACACCCGTTTCATCGAATGGGAAAAGGGCAACAGCGTCTTTATTAGCCTCAAATAAATAGCGGTATTTTTCTTCACTGGCTCGTAATAAATACTCGTTTAACTTTCTTTCCGTAATGTCTTGGTTCACACCAATTGTTTTAACCGATTCTCCTTTTTCATTTTTTATAACTTTGAACTGAACCGCTATATAGCCTGTTGTACCATTCCCAAACAATACCTTATGCTCAAACCTAAACGATTCATTAATCTCTTTACTTTCCAAGGCTTGTTTTATTGCTACCGGAACAATAGCTTGATCTTCCGGATGAACAAACATTTCGGAATATTGTTTTGAGCTAAGCTGATAAGTTCCAACTCTATTAATATCTGTTTTGAACAGAGCGTAAAATTCATCATTAAATGTGAAGATATCGGAGACTAAATCATGTTCCCAGTGTCCAAGACGTGCGGCAACCATTGCTTGCGAAAGTTTAGCCTCACTAATTTTGAGCTGTTGTTGAGCAGAATATCTTTCAGTTACATCTCTAGCGATAACCATAATACTTTCAAGACTTTCGCCATTGAAAACCGGAACAAAATAGCTTTCATAATTTCGGATGAGACCTTTATTACCAAGTGCTAAGTATTCTCTTACTTGAATTGTCTTTTTAGTTCTTACTAATTGGAATGTTTCATCATAAACCTTAACTGCAGCCTCAGTTAAAAATTCCGAATAGTGCCTTCCTAAAACACCTTCTTCATGAAATCCTTCGGCATAATGATTAAGATATTGATACTTTCCGGAAGGAGTGTGCAGCGCAACATAATCCGGCAAAGCTTTAACTAAGGTTCTCCACTTTCCCTCACTTAAGCGAAGAGCATCTTCGGCATTTTTACGCGCAGTTATATCTTTGTGGGTACCGGCAGCTCGCTGAGGTTTTCCATTGTTATCATAATTGTAACCTTTACATCTATCCGATATCCAAATCCAGTCACCGTTTTTATGCTGAATTCTATATTCAACTTCCATTGCGTCAATTTCGCCGGATTCTATTTTCGTAATGAGATTCTGAACCTGGGGCTGATCATCCGGATGAATTTTGTCCCGCCAATTATGAGTTCTAAATTCTTCTTTCTCATTTAATTCATACCCGATCATAGACAAATAGCGTTCGTTAACTATTACCTGAGCCGATTTTAAATCAACATCAAAGGTTCCTAGTTCCCCTCCGTCAATAGCTAATTGGTAGCTTTCGTTAGATTTCTTAAGTTTTTCTTCGAAGTTCTTTTGCTTTGTAATATCGCGGAGACTACCAACAATCAACTTAGGTTTGTTTTCAGCATCTCGAACAAGAGAATAATTTCCATGTATCCACCGATACTCGCCGTTTTTATGTTTAAGCCGAAATTCTTGTTCAACATTTTTTTCGCCTCTTTCATCAGCAGCAATTACCTGTTCTCTAAAATTGTTCAGATTAGGAATATCATCCGGATGGATGCGTGCTTTTTGTTCAGAGTGTTCCATTTCGGAAAGTTCTTCGGGAGAATAACCAAAAACATCTTTTGCTTTTGGGCTTACGTATTCAAATTTGGCAGTATCAATATCTTGTCGATAAAAAACTTCGTTCGATCTTTCAATTAACTGTCTAAATTTTTCTTCACTTTCTATTAAGGCATTTTCGGCAAGTTTTTGTGGAGTTATATCGCGCAAGTTAGCCATGAAATAATTGGAAGAACCAACTTTAATCATATCTACATTAAGTAAAGCATTAAAATTCTCTCCGTTTTTTCTTTTAAGCAGAACTTCATAATCATGAACAAATCCATCTTTTTGTAGCTTTGTTAATAACAACTCTCTCTCATTATTGTTAGCATACAAATCAGTTACCTTAAGATTCTCCTCTACAGAAAGATCATAGCCGGAAATCTTTTCCATTGCGCGATTAGCTTGTAAAATTTTTCCGCTTAGATCACTTATACCAATTCCAATTGGTGATTCATCAAATATTTGTCTGAATTTTTCTTCGCTTCTTTTCCTTTCCGTAATATCTTGCATGGAGACAAATACCCGCGAGGGAGTTTTTTCATCTGTGAAAAATTGGGGTATTGCATTAACAATAAGCCAAACAATTTCTTTTTTTACCGGATTGTAAATACCAAGAGGAAAATCATCAACCGATTTAGCAGTTTTAAGTGCGATCATTGAAGGATACTTTTCCGGTCCAAGTTTCATTCCATTTTCGTCAACAACAAACCAATCCGGGTGAAATGAATCTCTCTGTTCAAATTCCTCTTTAGTAAGACCGAACATATCTAATGCTGCCGGATTAGCATCTAATAATTTTCCACCAGAAGCCTGGTAAAAAACACCTTGCTGTAAAGACTCGAAAAGTGAGCGGTATTTGTATTCGCTTTTTATTATTGCTTCTTCAATCCTTTTTCTTTCTACAATATCCCATGCTAAATCTGCTAGTTTACTTACAACGTCAATATCTGCCGAATGGTAGTTGGTTCTCTTATTTCCCACTCCAAGAATTGCTTTAATTTTATTACCACGAATAACCGGTACAACTAATTCTCTAACTACTTTTGCGTGACCGTCGGGCAATCCCTTTTTATGCTTTAGATTGGCGTAATCGTTATGGATAACCGGCTTCATAGTTTTTACGCAATCCACCCAAACACCGGCTTTGCTTATTGGGTAATGAGATCCTTTACCTTCAGATGTACACATATTTTCAATCGTGTTCGTAGACCACATTTGCAAACGTAGGTTTTCCTGATCTTCTTCAACAAAGTGATAAAAGCCGATACTGCTACCGGTGAGTAACTCTGTTTCATCTAAACATTTTTGCAATAGTTCATCTAAAGAACAGTTGTAGGATAATTCTTCTATACTAAATCTTGCCTCGAGTAATTCTTTTTCAATACTGACGGTTGTTATATCTCTTGCAAAGCAAATCAAGTTTGGTTCATTTAAGCTGATGAAAGTAGTACTTACATCAACCGTTATAATGGTTCCATCTTTGCATCTGTATTTTGTTATAAACTGATCCCACCCCTGGTCTATCACCTTTTGAATATGCTCTTTCGTTTCGAGATGCGTTTCCATTACTTCAAGATCGGAGATACGCATTCTAAGCAATTCATTCTTAGTGTAACCAATCATTCTTTGAAAGGCCGGATTGGTTTCTAGATATTTTCCGGTTTTATCTATTACAAAATAGCCGTCATGCGTAGTTTGAGTTATTGCTTGAAGTTTTCTAGCGCTTTTTCGGATTTCTTCTTCAATAGTTTTTTTTTCTGTTACATCGTGGTTTGTACCAACCAAGCATTTGGCTCCGGTAGATTCATCAACATTTATGGCCCCAATACTGTTTATAAAGCGGATCTTTCCATCCGGACGATTCCATCTATATGTAATATCGAATGGAACACTCGTTTTAATTGTTTTCTCTATTGTGTTTTTTACATACTGCTGATCATTTTGTGCAACATGATTAATAAACTCACTAAAATTAAACTCACCATTTATTTTGTTTACTCCAAGAATTTCAAAATTATGATCTGACCAGCTCGTCACTTCGGTTTCAATATTATAATCAAAACTACCGGAGCTAGTTGCTCTTTGAGCCTCATTCAACAGTGAGCTCATTGAAGAGAGTTTTTCATTCAAATCGCTAAATATTTTCTGTATTTCGGAAGGACTCATCGAGCTGAAATCGATATTTCCCGAAGTTTTTTTCTCAAAACTCATATTAAACCTTTGCAAATTATTGTTGAAGCTGAATTAATAAATGCAAATTCATACTTTCAGCTCTTCTTATGAACATATAGATTTACAGTAGAATTTGCAATGATTAAGTTGCTAGCGTCCTTTAAAGTTGTGAACGGACTTTCCATTTTTGTTGCAAAAAAAAAGCCATTTCACTTTTTCTGAAATGGCGCTTTCTAAAACACATTTATAATCAAAAACTATTTGGGAGGCATGGCAATTGGCTCTGAATGATTTGGCATCTGTGAAAAATCCGGTCTGCCAATGTTCTTCACTAAATCGGCTACAATAATTTCTTTGCCTTGGGCCATCGAGAAATTAGCTGCAACTCCGGATAGTAATGAATACGCTCCGGCTCTTTGATCGGCTGCTCTTAGATATTTATCTGGTTTCTTGTTTAACGAAAATATATCATCAAGCATAACTACATCGCCGCCTCCATGTCCTCCCTCTCCAGTCCAAACTTTAATATCTTTTGGCGCACCTCTTAGCGGATAGATTCTTGTAGTTGTTCCACCTTCTTTTGAACCACCTTGCTCGCTACCATCGCCGGCAACATAAATTTTTTCTTCTATCTTATGTTCAAGTCTTCCTTTTGTTCCATTGAAAACAATGTAGTAGCCTTCCCATGCATTAAAGGCATTAAGAGAATAGCTAAGAGTTGCATTATTATCATACTTTGCAATCACATTCATTGTGTCTTCAATATCAATTTCTGGACGGAATACACAACGATCTCTGAAATATCCATCGTAATGTTCTTGATCAAGATAGAGTTCTTTTAAGCGTTTGTTTTTGGCTAGACTAAGTTCGAACGCGCACTTATCTTTTTCGGGACAAGTATGGCAACGTTCATGATAGCTACTTAATCCCAATCTCTTAGCGGTTTCCGGAGTGTAGAATTCTTTTTTGCCCATTGCAGTAACTGAAACCGGAACTGCCGACATCCACCAGTTTACCAAATCAAAATGATGAGTTGATTTGTGAAGCAAAAGTCCGTTCGAATATTTTTTCAAACCATGCCAGCGACGGAAGTAATCCGCACCATGATGAGTATTGAGCATCCAATGGAAATCGACAGAAAGAATATCGCCAATGGTTCCGCTCATCAATAAATCCTTAACTTGCGTGCGAGGTGGCGAGTAGCGGTAATTAAAAGTTACAGTTACAGTTTTACCGAACTTGTTTTGTGCATCAATTATTCTTTGGCATCGCTCAGCAGTGTTAGTCATTGGTTTTTCAGTGATTACATCGCAGCCTAATTCCATTGCACGACAAATGTAATAATCGTGCGTGCTGTCAACTGTAGTAACAATAACAGTATCCGGTTTCGTTTCAGAAATCATTTTATCAAATTCTTTGGCATCATAGTATGGAGGAGTTTTGCCAATCAGTTTCTGCGCCATTTCTTGGTAGCGCTGTCCTCGTCCTAAATTTGTATCGCACAAACCGACTACTTCGCATGTATCTTTATATTCATTATAAATAGCACCTTGCCATAATTCCGATCTGTGCCCGGTTCCAACTACTGCAAATCTTTTCTTAGAATTAAGTGAACTGAAAGTGTTCGCCAAAATATTTCCACCAAACAGAACCCCAGCTCCAGCAGCAGAAGATACTTTGATAAAATCCCGTCTTGAAAAATCTCTTTTGTTTTCCTTTGAATTAGATTCCATTTTTACTCCACTTGCTCGTTTATTTTGTTTTGAAAATTTTATCCAAGAATTTAACCATATAAGACATTGCCTCATCAAACCAAGGATGAAACAACCAGAATGGATGCGGTGTTTTTGGTATTGTGTGAACTTCGGAGTATATATTAAGCTTATTAAGTTTTGCAATCAGTTCATCTCGCCCGGCGTGGTAACGATCCAAAGAACTATTTATAAATAATATTGGGGGAGTTTTTTGGCTTACATATTTAGTAGGCGAAGCTTCTTCCCAGATTTTTGGATTCTCTTTATATGTTGCGCCAAACCACGCTCTGCCCGCGGATGGCTTTGCCAGATCTGTATCTTTTCCACTTTCAGCCGGATGAGAAAAATCTACAATACCATCAATATCTATCACTGCTTGAACACTCGTTGAAATATTTTTGTAAGTGGCGACTCCTTCAAATTGCTTCAAATCTCCGGTAGTTCCAAGAAAAGCCGCAAGTTCTCCTCCCGCAGATGTTCCACTCACTGCAATTTTATTAGGGTCCGCATTCATTTGTTTTGCATGTTTTCTGATCCATCTAATTGCTTCTTTGAGATCATGAATTGCGGCGGGATATTTTGCTTCACCAGATAACCTGTATTCAACTGTAACAGCTATGTAACCATTTTTTGCCAAATGAATTGCCGTCGGCCATTCCATACTTTTATCGCCGCTGCGCCATCCTCCGCCATGCATAATCATTACAACCGGAAGCAGTTCCTTTGGTCGTAACTTTGGACTAAAAATATCAACATGCATTTGTCGCCAGCCATAACTTGCATACACGGCATTATAAATCGCCGCTACATCTTCTGAAACAATCGCTTCAACAACTTTTGCATGTGGAAAATCTTCAGCAATTTTCAGCGCAGTTGATTTAACCGTGAACGAAGTGTCTTTTACTATTGAATTAGTTTTTTGACCGTGAGAGGAAATTATGGGAATAAGAAGCAGTAAAAGAAATTTTTTCATCAGCAATTCCAAAAAAAATTTTGTTTAGGAATTTAGAATGGCAAATATGCAAAGAGAGGATTTCTCCTCTCTTCACTAAAAATCTAAAAAGCGAAATCCACAGAAATTCTATTCACATTATCAAAAACATCCATCTTTGAGAATGAATAATTCACTTGCAGATCAAAGCCGGAAAGTTCTGTATTGAACCCGGCACCGGCAGACCATGATGCAATATCTCTATTAGTCTGATAACCAGCTCGCAAAGCAACCATTCCTAAAAATTTATACTCGGCACCAATGTTTACTCTTTCCGAATAGGAATTCGAATGCAAAAAATCTACAGCGAGAGTTAATACATCATTTTTTGATTCCGGCAAAACAAACGCCAACACATTAACTGCACCTCCCATTGTAAAAGCGAGCGGGAGTTGTTCATCAATTTCTTCCCGTTTAATATTGGATGAGAAATTTCTGATTGTCATGCCGAATCGAAAATCTTTATAGCCGGTATTGTAAAGTACACCCGCATCAAAAACTAATTTCTGTGCATTGTTGTCTACGGTTGATCCATCCACAAAAGTGTTGGTTCCAAGATTTTGTCCTACAAGGCGAATATTTCCACCTATAGAAAATTTTTCGTTAATAGATTTAGCATAACTTAAGCCGAGCGAATACGCGCCAACATTACTCAAGGTTCCATTTTCAATGTACCCGGAAGCACTTGATGCCGATGGATCTAAACTAGTTGCATATATTGTTCCGTAATCTACAGAAAGAACACTTAACGCTACTGTTCCATAGTTTCCCATATTGTAAGCAAATGATCCGCCTAAGTAGGCAATATCAGCAATCCATTGCGTATAATTTAGAGTAACATCAAACTTCGCTTTTGTTGTTGATAGCCCGGCTGGATTATAGAACACACTTTCAGATCCGGTGCCGATTGAATAAAACGCTTCTCCCATAGCACTTGCTTTGGGAGAAATACTAACCAGCTGAAAATTCATCGTACTCTGTGCTAATTTATTTAAACCGATCTGGGCGTGATTCTCAGATACTGTTAGAAGTCCGATGATCAATGCAAAAAATATTTTTATAGTTTTCATTTTAATTTCTCCTTGATCTTAACGGACAACAACAAATTTTAAAAATACTTGTTCACCGGATGGATTCCGGATTACGGCAATGTAAAGGCCGCTGCTAATAACTTGCTGGCTTTCTGTAATCATATCCCATGTGTATGAACCGGCTCTAACCGGGCTATCAAAATTCACACTTTTAATAAGATCGCCATTCTCCGTAAATATTTGGATTTTGCATGTTGAAGGAAGATTATAAAAATTAATTGAGCGCTGATCGGTAGCCCCAAATGTTTTTAACAGCGGATCGTTAATGTTATATGGATTCGGAGCTATTCTAATTTTAGCTAGATCATTTTGCGGTGCTCTTGGCGGATTCACCCAATAAATGTTTGGTATAAGAACGCGACTGCTGTAAATAGTTTCTCCTCGTGTTGTTGGATCTGCGGTAAGATCATTGGCTGCAATCTGCGCTTTAGTCTGAATGAAATAATAATACTGTGCTAAAGCTAAAACACCTTTATCTTTAAAAGTATGAGAAGCCGCTTTATCATTTTTGTCCGAATCATAAACTATTTCATAAAATGTTGTGTCTTGATTGGAAATCCTTCTCATAATTCTGTAACCGGCAAATGTGGAAAAATTTTCCGCTTCAGTTCCTACCCAGTTAATTTCCGGTCCATCGCCATAAGCCGAAATTGTTAGCATAGATGGAGGTGGCGGAGCTTGAGGAATTTTATAACCATGTTCGAAATTCCACTTAGCACGATATGCAGACAGCATTACAGAATCAATTCCGCTGCTTACCCAACGATCCTTCTTCTTGTCTATTGCGGTTGCATCGGATGGAAAAGCAAAGTTAGAGGGAAGCCATCCGGTGTTTGCATCCGGCATATTTGGCGGATCTTGCAATGTTCCCTTCAACCATTTGTAACCAATATCCTTAGCTGTTTTAGGATCGAGACCAGCCCAGCCGGAAGCGTAAACGATTCTTACTTTTTGTCCCGGCAATAATTTGTAAGGCCCGAATGAAGAGAACATAAAATTTTCTGATTGAGCACCAGCCGGATAATTAAACCATTCCACTTTACCAAGCTCATCGTTATTAACACTATGCGAAGTTCCCGAAAAAGCGACACCGGTTATTTTAGAAAGATTATATAAACCACCCCGCATAGCCCAAAAGTTTTTATCACTATAAGGATCGCCTACTGATGAATAAGGCATTTGTGAACCGTTGCCGGTATAAGTAATCTTGGGTTGGAGAAAATCATCTTTATCATCTGCAGCATTTGCATAAGCTTCTTTGGATGCATGAAGTATTGTATAAAAGTGCATTCCGGTTCCAAGAAGTCTTCCATTTTGGCTAAGCACGGGCGCGCCCATATTATCACCATTGCGTGTCGGATCGTCGGCACCATATTCATAAAACACTCGTAATTTACCCGGCACCTTTCCACCAACAAAAGTTTTTAGAGTATCAGTCGGACGAGCGCCATGATAATGCTGCCAAGATTTCTGAGGCTCAAATCCAATTTCACTTCCTTGCGGCCCGGGATTCCTTCCATTAGAAAATTCGCCATTATCCAAGTTTGTATTCATCTGAATAAATACGCTATCATAATTCTGTGTACTATTGTTAGTGAACTCGTAATCGAAAACCACATAGTTGTCGTTAAAATTTTGTCCCCAGCCTAAGATTTTTCTTTTAAGTGTAATTCCATAAACGTACTCATTGGTTACTTCTACAATTTGATCATATGTTCCGCCGGAAAATTTTGAAGGATCGTGTGTACCAATATCTGCTAAAGTAACATTCTCGGTCTTAGTAGGATTTATAACTGTCTGCTGCGGATATTTATAACGAATGTAATTTGTAAGTGGTACAGTTACTTTTCCAGTTGGCAAGTAGGTATTGGTTAATCCATAAACCGCAACAGTATCAACTTTTAAAAGTGGATTGGTTTCGTAAGGATTGTTAAACATTAGAGTAGCAATCTGAAAACCAGCGCCCGTATTAGCTTGCGCGTACTGACCTCTAATTCCAAGTATGTTATAATCATTAGGAAAGAAACCGGATGTATAAGTAAAGTTTCCTCTATCTCCGTTATCGGTAATTCCAATCCAAAATCTTCCAACTTTCATTGCAGCAGTTTTCTGAACAAGCTGAGCAAACAGAGACTCGCTCTGCATAAATAAAAACGCAAACAAAAAAAGCCAGAGAGTTTTTGCTGCTATATTCTTTGTTTCAATTAGTTTCATTTAATTCTCCAATTATTTTGTTTCGATGAACACTTAAAAATCTACTCTAACGCCAAACCAAATATCGCGCGGCTGTTTATATAACCAGAAATTATAGTTCGGATCATCTATGTATGATTTGTCTGCGGAACGCATATCTCCAATTTTATCATCACCACCTATATATAAACCGGGGTTTGCTTGACGAAGATTATCAAACTCTGCCGAGTTATACATTGGTAAGTGAAGCGAAGCAAGATATTTCGATCTGTCGGTTGCATCGGCAAAAGCATAACCGCTGTTCATCTGATCAACTTTAATATTGAGAAGATTGCTTACATCTAGAAAGACAGTTGTTTTTAAACCGGCAAGATTAAACGTTTTTGAAATCTTTAGGTCCAACATATAATAATCTTGCCATTGCATATTGTTTGTAAAGTGAAGTTTTCCAAGCGGATTCCATGTAAAATAATCGCCGGCAGAATAGGTAGCAAAGATTGTTACATCCCATCCGCCTAGGAAATGGTTATCAAGAAATTCCGGACCAAATTTATCTGGAGTGCGGAATGTTATGTTGGCATTTAATTCCGGCTGAGGCAAAGATTTAGTTTCGTTGCCGGCATACAAGCCTTCTTGATCATTATTAATTGTAACATCTGTAATTAAACTTCTGCCGGATAAACCGTCTTTCTTAATCATGTAATTAAAATTCAGCCAGCCGGAAACCCAACTGTTATCATTCTTAGAAATATTTATTTCTAAGCCTTGTATATCTTCATAACGATTATTTGCTTGGTTATTATAATTCAAAGTTCCGGCAGAATTTTTATATGTAACTCTTCCGGCTTCACCAGTTACATCCTTAGAGTAACCGGAAATTTGCATGATATAATTTTCGAAGAAATTATAAGCTACACCAAGCTCGTAAGAAGTAGTTCTTGGCGGTTCCAAATTTGGATTTGACATATCATACAATCCATTCTTATCATATCTGTATCTGTACTGGTACATTGTGTAATAAGGAGGATTTGATCTGAACTGTCCGTAATTGAAATAGAATTTAGATTCTGTTGTAATCGGGAATGATACACCTATTCTTGGACTGATTGTTAAGAAGTTTTTAATCGGCTCAAGAAATCCCGGATGTTCTTTATCGTAAGCTTCCCAGATATCCCAGATATATGATTTCCCACTTACCAAATATCTAAACAATGATGTATCAACTTTTTGCGGACGAAACATTGATTCGTTGAACGGATCGCCGGTTGGCCATTTGCCGCCGCCATTGTAGTAGTAGTCTAATCTTACGCCAATGTTAGCAACTATCTCGTTATAGTTGATTTGATCTTGAATGTATAAACCGGTTTGGCTTGGTGTTCGTTGGAAGTTAAATTCGTAAGCATTGTAAGCATTTGTATTCCACTTTTCCCAGAAATTGTGATCAATGTTTATATGGTTGTACTCGATTCCACCTTTTAAATAATGATGATCATCCAGCTGAGAAGCTATATCAAACTTTATTCTTGCTTGACTAGTTTTAGTCCTATCATACAAATCACCTTCTTTGCTTCCATACGCAAATGTTAACCCGGGCAAAGCAATATAAATTGGATAAGTCGTTCCACGAACATTACGCGAACCAAATTGAAGTTTACCGTAAGGAAGTTCAGTGAGAGGAAATGGCCCAATCTGATTTATAACAGTTGAATCTCTGTTATCACCAATTGGAGAATCGTTTTTAATTGTTAAGTAGCTGACTGATAATTCGTAAAATGTTTTTGGACTTAATACATGGTTAATAGTAACACCATGCATCATAGTTGTTTGATCAAGCATCGGGAAGAAAGGTGGATCGTAAGCATATTTTAATGGGCTCTCTGTTCTTGTAGCAACGTGCCTAACATTATCAATGCCCATAAATCCGCCGGAATTTCCGGCATTCGGTGCATCACCTTGCGGCGGCCTTGCCGGAGAAACACCTTGCTGACGTTTCCATAATCCGTTGTATGTAAATGTAATATTTTCTGTCGGCTGTGCTTTTATTGTTCCTAAAGTAGTATATGAGAATTGACTTTTGCGCACGACCGGCATAACATAATATTGTTCTGTTGATGAATTTGAAAGATAAAAAGTTGCATTGCCTAATTCTTTTCCTATAAATGGAATCGGTCCGCCGAATCCTCCGTCAAAATTCCAGTCAACTCCTTGTTCGGTCATGTGATGATCTTCGAAAGCTTTCTTTTGCTGCTCGCTCAATTCATAATAACCAATTGTCTTTTTCATATCCTCGGAAAGACTAGAAAGACCTTTGTAATCCGGTACAGTCATGTGTAACCAGTTAGCAAGCAAAAACATATCATAAGCAGAAGCTTGTTGGTTTACCGGCTTACCGGTATTATATGCTTTAGCTTGACTAATCCATCCCGGGAAAACGATATGCTGCGAACGTGCGTAAGGATCATCCGCCCAAGCTGTGTTTGTTCCAACAAAACCAACGCTCGGAGATAGAAATGGTTTCAGTAAGTCATTATTAGCATCATAAAAGGAATCGCCGAAGCGTTTCATATGCTCATTATTTCTTGAATATGAAAATGTGCCGTGGTAACCATCTTGAGTTCCGCTTTTTGTGGTTACGTTAATTAAACCGGAACGGAAGTTTCCATATTCAGCGTTATATCCTCCGCTAAGCAGAGAAATCTGTTCAACTGCACTCATCGGAATTGAGGTCTCGGCATTTCCTACAGCAGCATTGTTGTAAGCTAACCCGTTTACCATAGTTCCGGTTTGGTCTGCGGAGCCGCCGCGTATTGTTAAGAATCCGTTACTCTCTGAAACGCCCGGCATCTTTTGCAAGAATGCGTTAATCTGTCTAACACCGGAAGCTTCTTGCAATTGGTCTGAAGAAACAACCATCTGCGTATTGGAAACTTCTTTGTGAAGTTCATCTGCCTTTGCGGTTACAACAACTTCTTGCCCTTGTATTGTTGTAGGGTCAAGTTCGATAGCTAAAGAGGTAACTCGATCAGCCGAAACAACAACACCCCGCAATGTTTTCGCCGTATAGCCAATCATAGAAACTTGTAATTCATAAGTCCCTACCGGAACATTTATAATAATAAATTTTCCATCCAGATCGGTTGCAGCGCCAAGGTAAGTTCCTTTTACCATAACGGTTACACCAACCAGAGCCTCTTTGTTTTGCGAGTCTTTTACTACTCCAAGTATTCTGCTTCTTGTTTGCGCAACTGCTGAATTTGAGAATAGAATGGAAAGAAGTAGGAAGGACAGAAAAAATAGTTTAACAGAAAGATTTTTTTGATTCATCTTTCACTCCTCAATGAATTCGCTTTATGAATTTACTTATTTCACTAACAACATTTTCTTTGTTTCAGTATAACTTGGGGTTTGCATTCTGTAAAAGTAAACGCCGCTTTGTAAAGAAGCTCCATGGCGCGCATCTACATTAAATGCAACCTTGTATGTTCCAGCCGGATGATAATTATTAACTAAAGTAGCAACTTCTCTTCCCAGAACATCATATACTTTTAGGCTTACGTTGCTGGATGCTTGTACCTTGTAGCCTATTGTAGTTTCCGGATTAAAAGGATTTGGAAAATTCTGTTCAAGTTTATATCCAACCGGAATTGTTTCATCCTTCTTTACTTCTGTGAATGTAGAAGCAACAAGTTCATCCAGATAAACTTCCAGCATAGTGTAACCCTCAGCATTCAGCTTATTACCATCTGTTTTATCATTTGGATTAAGTCCTTTTGCAGTTTCCCAATCATCAGGCATACCATCTTTATCAGTATCAACCGGCGCAGCTGTTGATTTTAATTCAGGCCATCCGCCTACATCATTTTGTGAATCAATAATTCCCTTTCCACCGCCGCCGAATCTTGTACCATATTTAGCTGTTCCGGTTTGTGCTTCTTCAATTATTCTTGAATCCAATGGATCTCTTTTAGGAAAACTTGCACCTACATGCTTCATTACTCTCTCATAAGCTTTCTCGGCACTTTCTTCCTTTTCAATTAAATATGGAAAAGCTACCAATGGTTTTTTGCTAGTTTGATAAGCAACATAATTACCTTGAACGCCGCCGCTCCAATTGTTCGCAGTAATTGTGGGATTTCCAAAAACATAATTTCCAGCAACGAACCATCTACCAACAGTATCGGAAGGTTCTACAACGCGGTATCTTTTACTAGAGGAAGTTGCCGGGCCATATTTGTAATAATTATTAATGATGTTGATCTTGCCTTTTTCGCCCCCATAGATGCTGTTGTTTCCCCAATTGTACAACACATTATTTCTGAAATCCGCATTTTCGCAAATATCTGTTTCGCCACCGGAGAATCTAGGATTGCGGCTGTTATGATGCGCAAACATGTTATGGTGAATCGTTGTGTTCTTCCCTCCCATAATTCCGCCGTAACCATGTTCTTGCAACACTCCTCCTTCAACATGCAAGGAAAGATTCAAGCTTTCACTTATCAAACACCATTGTATTGTTGAATTGGTTAGTCCATAAAAACTTGCATCTTCATCAACAGACCAGCTTATTGAGCAGTGATCAATTATAAGATTATTAACATTGCGACCATTCATCGCGTCATCATCGTGACGGTTTACATCACCCAACCTAGTTCTTATGTAGCGAATTATAACATTACTTGCATTCACTGTTAAAGTATAGCCAGCAATACAAATTCCATCACCCGGAGCGGTCTGTCCGGCTATAGTTAAATTTCCATTTTTAATAGTGAGCGAGGATTTTAAATAAATTGTTCCGGATGTTTTGAAGACAATTGTTCTTATCCCGGTTTGATTAACCGCATATCTAAAACTGCCCGGTAGGTTGTCATCGCTAAGATTTGTTACTTCGTATACAGCACCACCTCTTCCGCCGGTAGTAAATTTACCAAAGCCATCTGCGCCGGCAAATGCTGGAATTATACTAGCAGTTGTACTAAAGGAGACTTCATTTCCATAAACAGTACCATCAGCATTTGTAGCATATGCTCTAACATAATATTTTGTTTTCGGCTGCAATGAATTTAACTTAATGCTATATCCACCCAAACCAATTCCGGCTGTAACTTTATTTTCATTCACAGTTGGCAATGGATTTGTACTCCAGCAGATACCTTTTTCAACTACGTCTTTACCGCCAGTGGTAAGAATTATCCCTCCGCAAAGTGCAGATACATCTGTTATTTCTGCAACATTATTTGTAGAGACTGAAAGTTGATTATCCGGCTGAGCTATAGATGTTGATCCGGATATTATAAAAGTATTATGCACTGCATACTTGGTTGTACTTGTAGTAGTGTTTATAACCCAATATGGATATATACGAACAGAAAAAGTTGTTCCATTTGGAACAGTGACATTAAGATCTTTTGAATAATTTGCGCCGGTTGAGTTGCCGTATATAAGGGCGCCAATATCGGAATTTATTTGAGTTCTCGTATTCCAATTATCGGTTGAATAAAAAACGTTTGAGTTCATTGCCGAGGTACTTCCGGCAAACCCATAATTGAAGGATACTTTTGATACAACTAAATTATTTCCGGCGCTTGGGGAAACATCAAATTGTATAAAACGCGAGTCGTCATGTACGGTTTCTTGCTTCCATCCTAAAGCACCTTGGTTTAGCCTCTGACCGTTGCCATTATAACTAGCAACAACCATTCCGTTAGGGCCAGCACTAATAACTTCTTTCTTCGCCTCAACATCGCCAACGGATTGAGAAACTCTTTGACTATCTGTAGAAGACAAACTCCAAGTAACAATAGCGCTTTTTTGAGCGAAACTAAAATTTATGGTAAAAAGAAGAACTATAATGGTAAATCTAATTTTCATTAATACACCTTTTTTATTCGAACAGACAGAAGAATTTTTCTAAACTTGCATCAAATCATAGTAAAATAGCGAGGCTACTTTATTGATGACTTAAACGCTAACTAAAATTCTTGAATCGGCTCTTAATTGTCAAGGAAATAATTGGACTGCTCTATTCTTTTTTGATTTAAAAATAAAAAAGCGGCTTTCCTAAAAGCCGCCTTTAAATAATTCAAGTTCACTTCAATAAAAGCATTTTTCTAGACTGAACAAAATCCGCCGCCTGAATTCTGTAGATATAAACACCGCTTGCTAATCTACCCGCATCAAATTTCACCTCGTAGAAACCGGCGGGTTTTTCTTCATTCACAAGTTTCAAAATTTCCGAGCCGAGAATATCATATACCGCGATTTTCACTAATCCGCTTTTAGGTAATTGATATTTTATAGTCGTTGCTGGATTAAACGGATTCGGATAATTCTGATATAACTCATACTTGGTTGGAATTGCATTTAGAGAAGCCTCTTCTTCTATTGCAGTAACTGCTGTGGTATCCGGCATCCAATCATAACTAAATGTTGGGCTCGTGTTTTTGGAAAAAATGTTGGCTACAGTATGTGTTGCCGCTTCTTGATCTGTCAACTGTCTGGAAATGGATGCTAGTCTTTGTTTTGCATCTGAACCGGCACCATAACATTTATACTCAGCGTAAACAGCGGGTGTAACGTTCCAAGTTGACCAGCCAGCCGGACTTAGAGTTGCCGGTTCTTCACATTTAATAAAAACTGTACGCGGTGCGCTTTGCCAAGGTCTGCCTAAAACAAAATTGGTTATTGCGTTTCCATCAAAACCAATTTCATTGGCTGTGATTTTACAATTCAAGAAAACATAACCGAAAAGTGTTGTAGCGTCTGTAGATGCAGCAGTTAGCGTTCCACCATTCCGATTAACATTGATTGTACATTTATCAAAAACAACTACATCGCGACCAAAGATAAAATCTACCGATCCTTCAATGTAACAATTGTTCATATAAACTCTACCTACACCGCTACCGCCCCAAGTGTAATATGTATCTTGATAACCTAGAAGTTTGCAATTGTAGTATGCGTGTCTATCACCTTGGATTCTTAAAGCAACCGCCTGAGCAGCTGTTGAAGTGTTTTGGAAAGTGATATTCTTAGCAACAAAATCATTTGCATCAATTGCTACTGTTTGGCATGTAGATGTCCCTAGCGTAACTCCATTCACAACTCGACCGGAATAATCATCGTAAACAAGAATTGTATTGTCTCTGTTTTCACCTTCCAGCACAACATTGGATTTAAGTGATGTCAAAATTATTTTTTCTTTATAAGTACCTTTCTTTACAAACACCGTCCATGTCCCGGTATAGTTATCCGGTATTGCATCAAATGCAGCTTGAACAGTTTTGTAATCACCGCTTCCATCGGAGGCAACAACTTTTTTAACATTTGCCGCTTGTGCTTGAGTTGTAAAGGTTACTTCGTTCCCGTATCCGGTTCCAATTCCATTTGTAGCATATGCTCGAACGAAATAAACTGTATTTGGTTTAAGTTCCGACATCATACCGGTAAATGTTCCAAGGTCTTTACCGTTAACAGTTTTGCCGTCATTAATGGTTGGATTGTTTTTTGTACTCCAGCAGATTCCGCGTGCAGTTACCGGATCGCCGCCCCATGCCGTAACATTACCGCCGCTTGTAGCAGTTTTTGCCAATATACTGGAAACTTCATTTGTTGTTACAGTTGGTACCACTTTTTCTGCGAGTGTTGTAAATATTATTTCTGTTCCGTAAGATGTACCAGCGCTATTAACCGCATATGCTCGCAAATAATATTTTGTATTAGCAGTTAATCCGGTAACGTTGCTCACAAACTGCCCAACGCCACTACCACCTTCAAGTTTTGTGTCAGAGGTCGTAGGCATTCCCGTTGTATTCCAACAAACACCACGTGCCGTAACATCTGCACCACCGTCGTTTGAAACTGTTCCACCGGTAGTTACAAAAGTTGTGGATATATAAGTTGCATCAGTTGTTTTTACTGCCGGCACATCTGCATTTACTCCAGTTCCGGTTCCAGAAATAACAACGCTATCAACAACAACAAGTTTTGCCCAACCTTCGGCGGCTTTGTTGTGCGGATAAACTCTTAGATAAAATGTTTCTCCACTGTTTACACTAACATTTAATGCTGATTTAAATTTCGCTACTTTACTTCCGGCTAAAGCTGTATCTGGAATTAATAAAGTTTTTGTTGCGAACGCTGCATCTTTAGAATAATATACGGCGGCACGTAAGTTTTGACTAAACCATCCGCCCAAGTACATTGATACAGAAGTTACATTTAACGTTCCGCCGGTTTTTGGTGAAACCGCATATTGAAAATGCAATGTATCGGTAGGATTCGGTTCCGCCTTCCAAGTTTGAGATACCGTTTGAACCGCACCAACTTTTAATGTAACTCCATCTAATGTTGGAAGATTTGTAAAACCATAAAATTTCATAGTTTTGTTGTATGCTTGGTCAGCTGTGATTCCTCCTTTGGTTACAACTTTATCGTCAGCTTCGTAAGGCCATGTAGCAGAAAATGGAGATGCCGCACCAACCGAAGTTCCGGATATTACAATGTTTTGTAAGCACATATATTTACCGGTAGATACTGATGCGGATTCATGCCAAGGATACACACGTAGGTAAAACGTTCCGCCATCGGGTACAGTAATATTTGGTGTCGCGGCAACAGATGTTAGTGCGTTTGATAATAAATAGTTGCTCGCGTTGCCGGTTGTGTAAGTAATTTCTGTTGGATTGGCAAAAGTAGGATCGGCAGAATAAAATATCGCTGCTTTCATTGTTTGAGTGCTCGCAGCGCAAATACTTAAAGCTACATTAGAAATTGTAAAAGATGAGCCCGTTTTTGGAGAAACAGCAAACTGAATATAAACAGTATCAATCTTAGCCGTTAAGTTTGCCGGCCATGAATTGTTTGTGCCAGCCATTCTAATACGCTGACTGCTATTCGTTCCGCTGTAACCATTGATTTCTGTTCCTTTGAATTTTTCATCTGCAGCAATCACAGTTCCGGAAGTAACGGCAGTGAATCCTGTTCCGCCACTTGTTGGATTTGTAAGTGCCCATGTTGCTGATGCTTGCTGAGCTAAGTTTGAACTTACTAACGCTGAAAATAAAAGAAGAACTGTTAAAAAGGTTAAATACTTTTTCATTTACTTCTCCCTATTAATGATAAAAACATTCCAATTAAGATTATGCGCAAACTATTTGAAAAGTCGCTGCTAAAAAACCGGAATGAGTTAATCGGGGGAATGAATCGGCGAGTTGCAAAATACAATCGATAAGCCGGAAAATTAAAGCTGGCCTCCAATCGCGTTTTGGAAATTGGTACGATATGTTCTACTAAGCTTAAGTTTTGTTCCATCGTTTAGAAAAACGTCAAAATCGCCATGCTCGTTTTGACGCATACTTTTTATCTTGTCGATATTCACTATTGAGGAACGGTGAATTCTCACAAACTTTTGTGTATTCATTTTCTGCTCGAGACCAGTGAGTGTTTCTCGAATCAAATATTTTTTTCTATCGGAATGGATGTATACATAATCTCCGGCACTTTCAATCCAATCAATCTCTTCTACAGAAATAATGGAGATCTGATCTTTGGTTTTAATCATTAGACGGGAAAGAATGTTTTTATTACTAACAAAATCTACTTGATTAGCCTCCGGTTCTTTATCAACTACTTTAAGATAATCGTTGACAACAGATTTTAGCTTGCTGGTATAAGCTTCAAGACTTCGGTGGCTAACTTCAGAAAGCGCATACTTTAAAGTTTCTTTGAATCGCTCTTCACTTACCGGTTTAAGTAGATAATCAAGCGCATGGTGCTCGAAAGCCTTTAGTGCATATTTATCAAATGCAGTAACAAATATTATGATTGGCATAAATTCAACAGAAAGATTTTGCAGCACTTCGAATCCACTCATTTCCGGCATTTGAATATCGAGAAATACTATATCCGGTTTAAGTTTAACTATTGCATTAATAGCTTCTTTGCCGGATGAACATTCTCCAACAACCTCGATTTCCGGAAAATCTTGGAGTCGTATCCTAATTCCTTCTCTTGCGTGTGGTTCGTCGTCAACAATTAAAACTCTGGCAATCACATTAATTCTCCATCAATGAATCAGAAACCGATTCATTATATTCTTCCATAGTTGGAAACACAATTATTAACTTCAGTTCACCACCATTTTCAGCTATTTCAAATCCATAATTCGTATCGTACAGTTGAGATAATCTTTCCCGAGCTACTTTTATAGGAGCCAACTCAGAAATTATCTTCTCATCCAACCGAGTTTCACTTTCATGCTTTAAGCTAAGACTCAAGCGAAGATCATAATTCAAAATATCAGATTCAATCGTTAATGCAAATGAAAAATTAGGTTCGCCAATAATTTCATATAGTAGAGCTTCAACAATTGGCTGCAAATAAAAACTAGGGACAAGTTTGGTCAGTGATTCTTCAGAAACATTCTCATTAAATGTAATTGCTTCGCCAAAAGCCTCTTTTTCAATATCGAGGTAAAGTCTCAAGAAGTGAAGCTCTTGTTCCAATTCCACTTTTTCTTTTTCATTGCTATAAACTGTGGTTCTAAGAAATTCGCTAAGCATAGTAAGAATATTGTTTGCTTTACGATTTTGATTTTTGCTGATCAGAGCTTTTATCGAAGTTAGCGTTTTGAATAAAAACCTAGGATGAATTTTGGTTCGAAGTTCTTGAAGTTTCGATTTCACTAACAAAACTTCAAGTTGTGCACATTTAATTTCATTTTCTCTACTTAAGCGTTTAGAATCAAGAAGAAGAATTCCCGCCAGTAGCAGTATGTAAGCAACAATATCAATCCACGCTAGGGGATTGTTGAACAATGCATTTCTTAATGTTAGCGTATATTGTTCACCAAGAATTACTTTGTCCACAATGTGTGTTAAAGACTGATGAACAAAAAAGGAAGCAATCAATAGTATGATATGAATGGAAATCCCGAGAAGAATTTTCTTCACCTTTAATCTAATACGTAGATTAATCAAATAGAGTAGAACTGCAAGTAAAAGGAAGTAATAAAAGTAAACAAGTTTGCTAAAAACAATTAAGATATATGTGACATAATTTTTATCCCCTTGAAACAAGAAAAAGAAATACTGGGATGAATTTACAAATGCTGCAAGTGTTAGGACCAGCAGCATGGGCAAAATCAAAGCAGCATCGGTATCTAAAAAAATTTTTCTATTCACTTTCACTTGGTTCATTATTTTCAATAAAAGGGATTTGAATTGTAACGCGCAATCCGCCAAGATCAGATTGGGACAGTTGCAGCTCTTGCTTTTCTCCGTAAAGTTGGAGCAACCTTTCTTTAGTAATTCTAAGTCCAACCCCCTCTTTATTTTTTTTCTTTTTAGATTCCACAATACCGGGGCCGTTGTCTTCAACAATCAAAATCAAAAAAGTATTTTCCCTTCGAGATATAATTCTAAGAACTCCATCTGTAGTCTTAGTCGCAATTGCATGGTGAATGGAATTTTCAACAAGGGGCTGAAGCACAAAAACCGGTACTTTTGCGCTCAGCGTATCAAATCCAATATTTTCTTCTACAATCAACTTATCCTTAAAGCGTACCTTTTCAATTTCTAAATAATGATGGATAAACTTCAACTCTTCATTTAGGTTAACTTCCGATTTTTCTTCTTCGTTCAAAGTTGTCTGTAAAAACTTTTCGAGTAGACACAACATTCTCTCAGCCTCTGAATTATCTTGCTTCAAAATTAATGTAGAAAGTGTATTCAAAGTATTGAACAGAAAATGAGGATGAAGCTGACTCTTAAGTGTACGCAAATGTGTTTGTGTTAATTGTGACTGCAACTGCGAGACCTTTAGTAAATGATTATCACTTTTCGTTTGATAATTATCTAGACTAATCACGGCAAGTAGTAAAAAGTAAATGACGAAATCTTCCCAGATCCATGGATTCCGAAGCATTCTTTGATAAATGAGTGATGAGAAGTCCATGTAATCCAAAACCAAATTAATTACCAACGTAGCAACTAATTGATGAATAAATACTAAGACAAAAGGTAATAGCAAATAGAAAAAAAGCCAGTTTATTACTTTTGATTTCTTGTTACGCAGATTTGTATCGCTCCACTGAATCACCGGAAGAAAGGCAAGCCATATCATAAAGTAGAAGATATTGAATGGAATGTGCCACGATAAAGAAAAACGTGGAACCGTCTCTACATCTATTATATAGTAATGCTGAAACGCAATTGCGAGTGCAACTACAAAAAGAAAAACCGCCATCATGGCAACCAGAAATATCTTGTGCCGGCTACTTTTATAGTATTTAATTACAAAATTTTGCTTTGGTTGAATCATGTTTACTTAAAATCTCTTACAATATAATGCGTATAAAAATTTACTAAACAAACTTTTATTAGTTAAGACGCTGAATAACTCGACAGAACGCTTTTGATCATAGTCCATCCGGTAATTATTATTTTGAAATACCTCTGACAAAGGCTAACTACCATTACCATGATGATTTCCAGTACTTTTAGAAACACTATTAATCATATATTCAACATTACAAAAGGAGTTTTTCGAAAGAAATAGTAGTCCGAATTATTTATGTTCCCAAAAGACCTTTTACCATGTTTATTGAATTTTCGGAGATTACATGAAATCAGTTTGCTCATCATTTCATTTGCTGCAATTTTTACTTCTATTTGCAGTTCAACTACTAGCTCAAGATTCACTTTTAACTTCACGCCACTATCAAACATTAACAGAAGATGGTGCGTGGTGCTGGTTTTCCGATCCTCGCTCGGTTTATTTAGAAGGAATTCAAAAGCAAATTATTACCGGATGGGTTTCCAAAGAAGGAAATATCGTTGTTGCTTCAATGAATTCGGAGACTGGAAAGACATTCCAGAAAGTGCTTCACTCAAATTTCAATAGAGACGATCATGCCAATCCTTCATTCTTAATTCTTCCGGACAAACGATTGATGATATTCTATTCTTCGCATAGTGTGCCCGGAAATAAAATCATTCACTTAACAACTAGGAATCCGGAAGATATAACCGAGTGGGAAGATGCCAAAGACATTACTACCAACACAATTGGTAAAAGCAGTTTTTGTTATACCAATCCGGTTATGCTTTCCGCAGAAAACAATAGGGTCTACCTTTTCTGGCGTGGCGGAAATTATAAACCAACATTTTCATTCACAGATGATTTTGGAAAAACTTGGTCGAATGCACAAACTTTAGTTCAGTCAGAAAACATCGATTTAATTAGGCCATATATGAAAGTTGCTTCAAATGGTATTGACGAAATTCATTTTGCTTTTACTGACGGACATCCACGAAACGAGCCTCTCAACAGCATCTACTATATGAAATACAAAAAAGGAAAGTTCTTCAAAGCTGATGGGACTCAAATTGGAGATGCTAGTCATTTGCCGATAAAACATGAAATAACGGACGTTGTTTTTAATGCGCAGCATAACTTTACTGCTACCGGAAATGGTGTAAGAGCTTGGATTTGGGATGTTGCTTTTGAAAATAATGGAAATCCGGTTCTAGTTTATTCCCTTCTACCGGAAGAAACTCTACATAGATATTTTTATGCCCGCTTCAATGGCAAATCATGGGATAATTATTTTATATCTAACGCAGGAAAGAGTTTCCCAAGATTAAATTTGACAAAAGAACAGCGAGATCCGGAGCCTCATTATTCCGGTGGAATTTATTTGGATCATCAGAATCCAGCTAATGTATACTTATCCAAACCGGTAAAAGATGTTTTCGAAATTTTTAAGTACTCCACTAGTGATTTCGGGAAATCATGGAGCGGTACTCAACTAACACATAATTCGCTGAAAAATAACGTGCGTCCTTATGTTGTACGTTTTGCCCCAGAAAGCATTTCTCCCAGAGTTTTGTGGATGCACGGCGATTATGAACACTACACAAATTTTTCTACCGGAATTAAAACCGACAAACAAAATCTAAAGCCATCTAATAAATTCACTCAAGCCGATGTTCGTAATGTTATGAAAAGTGTTGCCGATTGGCAATTGCAAGAACCTTTGCACTACGATTTAACCGACTGGACTAACGGCGCTTTATTTGCCGGAATGGTAGAATGGGCAAAAATATCCGGTGAAGAAAAGTACTTTAACTGGCTTATCGATATTGGCAACAAGGCAAGATGGAGGTTAGGCAACAGAACTTATCACGCTGATGATCATTGCGTTGCTCAAATGTATATTGAGTTATTTCGTAAATACGGCGACAATAAAATGATTAATCCGCTTAAGAGCCATTTTGATTGGATAATTGGTAACCCTTCAAAAATATCACTTAAGTTTCAGAGCGATTCTGTAACTCGATGCACAGACCGATGGAGCTGGTGCGATGCGATTTTTATGGGTCCAACTGTGTGGACAAAATTGGCTTCTATTACCGGCAAGAAAAAATATTTAGATTTTATGGAAAGCGAATTTAGATTTACAACTGAATACTTATATGATAAAGATGAACATCTTTACTTTCGTGATGATACATTCTTCGAACAAAAAGAAGCTAATGGTAAAAAAGTGTTCTGGGGAAGAGGTAACGGCTGGGTAGTTGCCGGCTTAGCTACTATCTTAAAAGAATTACCAAAGAACTATCCAAGCAGAAGTTACTTTGAAAATATTTATAAACAGATGTGCGAAAAACTTTTAACACTTCAAGACAGCAAAGGATATTGGCATGCAAGCTTATTGGATCCGGATAGTTATCCTACTCCGGAAACAAGTGCGAGCAGTTTCTACATTTACGCTATGGCTTGGGGAATTAACTACGGACATCTTGATTCGGGAAAATATTTGCCCGCAGTTATAAAAGGCTGGCAGGCAATTGTAGATTGCGCACATCCGGATGGAAAGCTTGGATGGGTTCAGCCAATTGGTGCTTCACCTAAAAAAGTAACTTACGATATGACCGAAGTTTATGGCGTTGGTGCTTTCTTGTTAGCTGGAACTGAGGTTATCAAGCTGGTAAAATAAGCCTCATAACTAGATCTCTTCACGGTGCTCTTCTGCCCACACAGAAATAAACTTATTAAAAATGTTGGATTTAGAAATGAATCCAACATACTCCCCATTGTTAGTAACAGCTATATTCCAAAGTTGTTTCTTTTCGAAAATCTCCATCACTTTATTTATATCTGTGTTGATATCTACAGACTGGAAGTGTGTATTCATAATCTCATAAGTTAGAATAACATCATAGACTTCAGAATTCATCATCACTTCTCTAATATCATCCAATGTTACTATACCTACCAGATGTTTCTTTTCATTCACAACTGGAAACAAATTTCTTTTGGTAAGTGGAATTTTCTTTGCAAGCTCTCTCAAACTTAAATTTGGGCTTATGCATTCAAACTCTTTTTCAACTAAATCTTGAAGGTTAGTCTGCTGCATAAAATACTTTTCTTTTTCAGAGCGGAATTTAATTCCCCTTCTGGAAAGTGTGGTAGTGTAAATTGAATCCGGATGGAAATATTTTGAAATAAAAAAGGAAAGCGCCGCCACAATCATAAGCGGAACAATTAAAGTATAGCCACCGGTTATTTCCGCTATTAAGAAAATTCCGGTTAACGGAGCGTGGAGAACTCCGCTTAAAATTCCAGCCATTCCAACTACTAAAAAGTTAGCATGATTTACTTCTACAACCCCCAAATAGCTCATCAACCTTGCCAGAAAGAAACCCGTTATTGCTCCGGTAAACAATGATGGAGCTATTATGCCGCCGTTGCCACCCGAGCCTAATGTAATTGATGTTGCGACTACTTTAAGCAAGATTACAATTGCTAGTATAAATAATAGTGAAAGATTCGAATTGTTGAATATGTTTAACAAACTTCCATTAAGAAAAGCAGCATAATTTTTATTAAGTAAATCTATTATTGTTCCGTAACCTTCTCCAAAAAGTGTTGGAAAAAAGAAAATCAGAACACATAAAACCACTCCGCCAGAAATAGCTCTTATATATTGATGTTTAATTTTGCGAATTCTATCCTCTAAAAAGAAAGTAGTCTTAATCATGTAAAGGGAGATAAAACCACAAAGCAATCCAAGTAGTATATAGTATGGAATGGCGTACAAATGCCAACCCTCGGTTACTAAATAGAATAGCTGGCCACTGTATAAAAATTTTGAAAGTACAGCTGAGGATGCCGATGCAATGAGAAGTGGAATAAATGAACTGATTGTAATTTCGGGAAGAAGTACTTCTACCGCAAAAATTACTCCGGCAATAGGACTATTGAAAATCGCCGAAATACCCGCAGCTGATCCGCAAGCAAGCAACAAAGTTCTTGTTTGATAATTCAATCGTAAGTCTTTTGCTACATTTGAGCCAACTGAAGCGCCTATCAAAACTATCGGGGCTTCAAGTCCAGCAGAACCACCCATGCCAACTGTTGCAGCACTGGTAAGTAAATGGGAGAGTATTTTTCTACGAGGAACATCAGATTGCTTTCTAACAATAAGATAAATGAGATTGCTTAATCCGCGAGTGAATTTCCCTTTGAATACAAGATTTATTAGAAGTACAGATATCAGTATTCCGATAAGAGGAGTAGTTGGAATCAGAAAGTCTAAACCAATATTTGACAAGAAGGGTTTTGGCTCTTTCTGAAAAAAATGCACTAGGTTTTTTAACGTAACTGCAGCAAGTCCGGAAAATAAACCGACCACAAGACTTGCCATCACTAAAAATGTTTTGTGTCCAAGCCTGCTCTTCAAAAATCTTAAAGCATTATTCCTATTATGTGCAGTATTTACTTTAATATACTTGAGCAGCCTGTTCAAATTTTCCTTCCGATATTTTTCCACAGTCAACAAATGTAGTTATACGTTTGTTAATTTTGGAGAATTCCGCGATTCATTTTCAAGACTAAATTTATAGATGAATATGAAGAAAACCAAAATCGGGTAATTAATGTTTTGTTAAGGCGCTCAAGCGTTCTCCTCCATTAACGAAGAACATTTTCTAAGTACTTGTTAATTACTTCCTTCGTGAATGGTTTTGGGAGATAACCGTCAAAACCATGTCCCAAGAATTTTTCTTTATCACCGGCCATTACATAAGCAGTAATAGCGATTATAGGAACATTCTTGTTGTACTCTATTGTACGCAATCTTTTCATTGTTTCAATTCCATCTATACCCTCTCCAAGATTTATATCCATCAGAACCGCGTCGAAATTGATTTTAGAGGCAACTACTAAAGCTGTAATTCCATCCGAAGCTTCGGTTATGTTGTATTTACCTTTCAAATAGATATTAATTACATCTCTATTTAACGGATTATCTTCTACCAACAACAACGATGGTTTGTCCTTTAGCTTTAGTGAAGACTCATCTACAGAAGTGGTTCTTCGTCTTACGGCAATTTCTTTTCTAAGCTGGTCGTCGCTCATTTTTATTGGAAGTGAAATTGAAATCGTTGTTCCTTTACCAGCTTCGCTTTCCACACTAATTTCCCCATTCATCATTTCAGCAATTCGTTTAGCAATATTTAACCCAACCCCCAACCCTTCGAATGCTCTATTCATTCCTTCGCTTGCCTGTCTGAACTCTCCAAATATTTTTTCAATATCTTCACGATTAATTCCAACACCGGTATCGGTGACCTTAACAGCAGCTTTTAATTGTTCATTTATTCTCTGAATACCGACTTGAACTAGAACTCCACCGACTTTTGTAAACTTAATCCCATTATCAACTACTTGAAAAATTGCGTTACGAAAGAGAACCGGATCAATATCAACTAAAATGCTCTTATCAAGCACCTCCAGTTTCAGAAACAAATTTTTCTTAGCTGCAATTCTGTAAAGTGGTTTTATGCTCTCCTCAACAACCTCATGAAGAGAAAGAGATGAAGTTTCAAGATTCAGATTTGCAGATTCGATTCTGGATAATTCCAATATGTTGTGGAATGTAGAGTTCAATCTGGTGGCGCCTTCAATAATTCCGTCAAGCATTTTTAAATGCTCGGGATTCATAATTTCTTCTTCCAATAATTCAGCGTAGCCCATAATCGCAATCATAGGAGTTCTTAATTCATGACTCATGTTGGAGAGGAAATAGGATTTCATCCTATTCATCTCTTCAGCTTTCTCCTTGGCTTGCAAGATTTCTTGTTCAGCTTGTTTTCGTAGAGTAATATCGCGACAGCTTCCGTATACAAAACCATTAGGCAGCACAACAGCATTAATATCTACCGGAATCAGTGTGCCATCTTTTTTCCTTAGCTGTAAATCCAAAAAAGCTCTTCCTTTCTTAATTACTTCTCTGAAATGAGTTAGGTATTCCTCAATTTTTTCTCTTGGTGCCAGATGCGATATTGTCAGATTCAAAAATTCTTCTTTAGAATAGCCAAACAGATTTGTGGCTTCCGAATTCACATAAACATATTCACCTTTAGTATTAGTAACAAAAATTGCATCGGCAGAGTTTTCTGTTATTACTCTGTACTTCTCTTCACTCTCCTTAATTCTTTCATTTGCTAAGTCGAGTTCTTTTCTCTGTTTGTTCTCGTGTATAACTCTTTTAATTGTAAGGCCAAGCTTTGGAAGCTTATGTTTAAGCACATAATCAGCCGCACCCCATCTCATCGCTTCAATTGCTACATCTTCGCCTAAAGTACCGGATAGAAAAACAAATGGTGTAGCCGGCTGAATTCTTTTTGCATGACGGAGGGCATCTATGCCATCAAAATCCGGAAGTGTATTATCAGAAAGAATCAGATCATATTTATTACTTGTAACGGCATCAATAAATTCTTGTTTATGTGCCACACGATGAACATCGCAATTAATTCCCTCAGCTTCTAATGTAGAAACTAATAATTCGGAATCCAGTTCATTATCTTCCAAATGAAGTATTTTAATTTGGGCATCCACAAATCGCCCCTTTTTATGTAAGTAAGTTTATTGTACCTTCATATAGTCTCGTTAATCAACGCCCAGAATAGGCCAAGATTTTTGACCGCATCGATAAATTCGCTAAACTCCATCGGCTTAACCACATATGCATTAACACCAAGCTGGTAGCTTTCAATCAAATCTTTCTCCTCACGAGAAGAAGTAAGCATTACTACCGGAATTAGCTTAAGCTTCTCATCCGCTTTAATCTGCCGCAACACTTCTATCCCATCTACTTTGGGCATTTTTATATCCAACAAAATTGCGGCTAATTGACAATCTTCCTCGCCGGCATATTTACCTCTTTTATATAAATAATCGAGCGCCTCTTCACCATTACTAACACAAATTAACTCGTTGGCAAGTTTATGTTCTTGTAAAGCTGTTAATGTTAATTCCCTATCCCTTGGATTATCTTCTGCGTAAAGAATTCTTTTTACATTTTTCATTATTTACTCCGAATATTCATTTGGCTATTCAATAAATACAACGGCCTATTAATTCGTTAGGTTTCAATAAGACTAAGATCTATCGGAAGTGAGAGAAAAAAAGTAGCTCCTTTTCCAACTTCTCCCTCTGCCCAAGTTTTTCCATTATGTTTATGAACAATCCTTCTAACTGTCGCTAAGCCAATTCCCGTACCTTCAAATTCATCGGCACCATGCAGTCTTTGAAATACGCCAAATAATTTATGTGCGTAATGCATATCGAACCCGGCACCATTATCTTTTACATAGAATACAACT
>Ga0172380_10000635_pt1 | contig 65562 bp, 97 predicted proteins | sample Leawe162metaG_FD_119747 | JGI IMG/M metagenome (GOLD analysis project Ga0172380, IMG submission 119747) | Leachate microbial communities from a municipal landfill in Southern Ontario, Canada - Leachate well 162 metaG | ecosystem: Engineered > Solid waste > Landfill > Unclassified | place... | reverse complement strand
TGCTTATAATGAAGTATCACAACATCCAATAAGCGATTCAGATATATTGATTTATATAAATGGTGTAGAAGTTACCCAATATATTAGCACCCGTTGTTAATGCCAAAAATCCGCCCCATAATAACAAACATATCATCCCAATTATAAAACATAACTTAATCATTTCTTCCATTTTTAATCCTCCTTTTTAAATAACTATTTTATTATTTAAATTATTTTTGACAAGTAGATTTTGTATTTTCTTTTTACATAACGTTAAATTATTCATTTTCTAAGCCTCCATTAGTTTGTTGATATTATTGTTGTTTCAAATATACCACAAATTAAAATTTTGTCAAGGGCATATTAGATTATATAACCACAATTAATCATAGCTTGTTTATCAATATCAATTTGTTTTTCTGCAAGCTCTTTTGTTGCATAATCACCCCATGCGTTATTTATTTTAAATTCTTTCCCAAACATATCAATATAATGTCTTGATATAATAATTTCATATCTTGTGTATTTGTTTTTTAATGCCTTGTTTTTAAATCTACATGTTGGTAAAATCTGAATAGTATCTTTTATATGTTTAGCCATTTTCCACCTTCCTTTAAAAATCCTAACAAAAAACAATAATTTTGTCAAATAAAATAAATGCTATAAACCATTGAAACTAAGCAATATAAAATAAATAAAAATCTTGCTAAATTAATAAAAATAGTGTATTATACAAAATAATTTCCTTAATATGGTTTCACTCAAAAAAAATCTGTCTACCCCTTGACAATAATAAATAATATGCTATACTATAATTGAGGAGGGAAAAGAAATGACAATAAAACAAGCGGAACAAATAACAAAAATGTATGAAAAGGAAGAAGGAAAAATAGCAATTATTAACACTATGGTTAAGGCACATGAACTAACCGAAGCTGAGGCGGGATTTTTAATCTATGACCTGAATAACAAAGGAGAAATCAATGTCTTATAATACTTTTAAAAATCATTGCATAAAAGCATTATCCACACAAAAAAATCAATTTGAATCAATCTATGCAAAAGAAACATACATTAGGAAATTATTTGTTAAAGTATTTAAATTAAATACTTATCAATATAGATTAACCCATTAAGAAAAGGATAAAAAAATGTTAAAAGAAATTAAAAAAAAATTGCATGGGAACATTAGATTTAATTTGTAAATTTAAAGGAATGAGAAAAGATCAATCCTTTATCGTTTATCCAATACATGAAGGAATGGAAGCAGATAAAATTAAAATTCAATCTGAAACAAGGATAGGTTACATTAATTTAAATAATGGCCTTGTTTCTCTTTGCCCGCCTATTCCTTCCGGCGCATACAATCCGCATTTAATGTTTGTGAAAGAAATTGATGTATTAAGTAAGGAAGAATTAGCCGGATTAAAATATCAGTTGATTCAAACGGCAAGCAAAAAAGCTGGAAATAACTCTGTATGTATGTATACAGATAATAACGGAGCGGATAAAGTATCAATTTTTTAACCGCTTCATTGTATTATTCTTTACTGAGGCGGTCATTGATTTTTAATGACCGCCTTTTTTGTTTCACGTGGAATATAGTTTAAGTTATTATGTATCAATAATTTATATAATAATTAAGGTATTTATACTATAAGTTATTGATTGACAATGGTTTATAGATTATTTAATGATGAATGAGTAAATAATTTATAAATTATTGAGAGAAAAGGGGTTATGGAAGTGTGTTTTATTTTGTCGACGAGGATTTTTGACAATTTTTTAGCCTACTAACCACTGTTAGTTATCCCCTCTGCTCATCACATCTTATTATCTATCATACACTTATGTTTTTCCTGGTCAATTTTTTTCTGATCAATCCGTTGTCAATATCGGGGGGGAGGTATTATTTCGCTATTTTTTCATAGGGGTTCATTTACTATAGCACCCTACCTCTTCCACACTATCACCATTTTTATCCATCTATAATTAAATCAATAACTTATATTAATCATTTAAACAATTACCAATTAATTTAAAATAAAAAATGATTCCATTTACCTATCTATTACCTATTTATCTATTTTATAAATTTCCTTAAAAAGAGGCATAATGTAGGTAAATTTTAGCAATTTTCTTTAATATGGGCAGAAAAAAAGACAAATTTAATTAATTTTAAAAATTTAAATACTTGATAATAAAGCATTTATAAAATCTTCTCCGATTTTAAATTAGACTCTTGACAACTAGAAACTATTTATGTTATTCTTTAAGCATGAAAGAGGAGGTAGATATGAAAATTTTAGAAAATATTCAAGTACCAACCGGAAATATTTTAATTGTTCAAGGGCAATATGGAAAACTGGAAATGTTATCAATTGGTGATTATGGAAAAGAAAAAAATTTAAAGGCAGATTTTCTTGGCCTTCATAAAGAAATAAATGGAGTTCCTCATGGAAAAATATTATCTTTAACAGAAAAATGGGTTATTACTATTTCTACACAGTATGGTTGTTCTATGGGATGTACTTTTTGCGATGTTCCTAAAGTTGGTTCTGGAAAAAATGCTACATATAAAGATTTAATTAAACAAGTGCTACAAGGAATTTATTTACATCCAGAAATATCAAGTAGTAAAAGATTAAATGTTCATTTTGCAAGAATGGGTGAACCAACTTGGAATCCAAATGTCTTAGATGCTGTAAGATGGATGAAAGACCATTTAGACAATGAATATCATGTTCATCCTGTTGTATCTACAATGATGCCAAAGAGAAATGAATGGTTGCGGACTTTTATTCATACTTGGATGAGAATTAAAAATAGACTTTATCATGGGAATGCTGGTTTACAATTATCAATTAATTCAACTAATGAAGAAGAGCGTAATAAAATGTTTAATAATAATTGTTTATCTTTATATGAAATAAGACAAATTATGACAGGAATTATACCTTCTGGAAGAAAAATCACCTTAAATTTTGCATTAGCTGGATATGAAATTAATGAAAAAACTCTTAAACAATATTTTGATCCAGATGATTATTTAATTAAAATTACACCTATGCATTATACTAAATCATGCGAAACAAACAAAATTATTACGGAAAATGGATATAATTCTTATTATCCTTATAAAGAAATTGAAGAAAAATTAAAATCTGTTGGCTATGATGTTATTGTATTTATACCTTCTTATGAAGAAGATTTAGGAAGAATTACTTGTGGAAATGCAATTTTATCTGGAACTAGACCTTTCGACCAAAATATTAACAACCAGTAATTAATATGTTATTCTTTAACAGAAATAAAAGATTATTAAAATGAAAAAACCACTCCCTCTTAAAATTTCAGAATTCTATAATATTTATGGTATATCTTTACTTTTAAATAAAGGGTATGATGATATTTTACTCCCTATTATTTTACCTATTGCTAAAAAATATTATGAAATTACTAATTATGCTGTAAGAAAAGAAATTTTACATATTTCAGACCCTTGGCCTAAAAAATATACAATTAATAATTTATTATTAATTAAGTATAATATTAAAAATATAAATAAAGAAAATTCAAAAATTTCTTTAGAAATTATTGAAAAATTATTTAAAAAAGCAAAATGGGATGTAGGATATGGTGATCTTCCTTGGGCAAAAATTACAAAAGAATGTATTAAATTAGAAAAATTATTAAAAAATCCCAATTTAAATAAATTAATTATTCAATTAGATTATATGAACGATTTAGAACATAATAATGCTTTATATTTAAAAGATTTTTGTTCTTTTGGTTTCGATATTGCTTTATATATAAAATATGAAGCAAGTATTAATTTTATTTTAAAAAAATGTTCTAAAAAAATTCAATTACTCTATTCACAAATTATATACAAAACAAACAGTTCAGTAGCTAAGTACCATGAAGGATAGGGATTAACCATTATCTTTTAATGTAGGTCCAATTCTGATTGATTTAGGGGTATTTTTAAAGGAGGGTGGGATGGTAAAAGAGCAGTTATTTTTAAAAACTCTTAAATTTATTCAAGATAAGTATAAATTGTCTTTTAAAGTTCATAGAGATAATAGGGTTAAAAGAACTGGTACTTTTCATTGTGAACAAAATTATTGGATTCGATATACAAAAAAGTCATTTATTTCACAAACATATACGATTTATGTAGCATACCATGAATGTGGACATATTTTTAATAAATTACCTTATAAGACAAAGAAAAATATGATTTATTCAGAATTTAGAGCAGAAAGATGGGCTTTAGACAAAATGAAAAAAGATTTTCCATATATTTATAAATTACATTGTAAAATGGGGCCAGAAGAAATTAAGATATTTCAAAAAAATAATTACGAACCTTATTTATCTGCTTGGAAAATGATAAAGGAATATAACTAAAGGAGTTATGTATGCTTTCTATTGAAGATTTTAAAAATTCTATTATTTGTGGGGATTGCTTGGATGTTATGAAGGATTTTCCAGATAAATCCATTGATTTAACAGTTACTTCGCCACCATACGATAATTTAAGAACATATAACGGATTTTCTTTTGATTTTGAAGGAATAGCTAAAGAATTATTTCGTATAACAAAAGAAGGTGGTGTAGTTGTTTGGGTTGTAGGAGATGCAACAATTAAAGGGTCTGAAACGGGAACATCTTTTAAACAAGCACTTTATTTTAAAGAAATTGGATTTAATTTACATGATACGATGATTTATGCAAAAAATAATCCAATACCATTAACACATAATAGATATGAACAACAATTTGAATATATGTTTGTTTTTAGTAAAGGAAAACCAAAAACATTTAATGGAATTGTTGAAAATTGTAAAACAGCAGGTAAAAATTTAAAATCAAGAACATTTTGGCAAGATAAATCATCAACTGAAAGAGAACAACACACAAAAGATAATATTGTTCGTTCAACTAAATTAATATATAATATTTGGTATTATTCTGTTGGTGTAGTAAAAAATAAAAAACATCCTGCACCATTTCCCGACAAATTAGCAAATGACCACATTCTTTCTTGGAGTAATGAAGCAGATGTTGTTTTAGACCCCTTTTCTGGAAGCGGAACCACATGTAAAATGGCTAAGTTAAATAATCGTAATTACATAGGAATAGATTACTCATCAGAATACTGTAAAATATCCGAAGATAGGATAAATAATGTTTAAATATCTATTCTTTTTTATTTTAATTACTTCACCAGTATATAGTTATGAATACTCTTTTGAAGAAATAGAAGTAGCTAAAGTCATTTGTGCTGAAGCCTGTGGCGAAGGAGAAATTGGAATGCAAGCAGTAGCTAATGTTATTAATAATAGAGCAAAATTATGGAATAAATCACATTATCAAATAGTTATTCAACAAAATCAGTTCTTTGGTTATATAGCTAATAATAAAAATAAATTATATAATCAATGTAAATTATATAGTTTATATATCATTGATAATATAGATAATATTGATGATATAACTAATGGAGCAATTTATTTTTTAAAAGAAGGAGAAAGAAAAGGGGAATGGATTGGTGAAAAAACAGTTACTATTGGAAAACACACATTTTATAAAGAAAAGGAGTAAAAAATGAGAAAAATATTAATTTGCTCACGCTGTGGAGAATTTATCGGTAAAACAGGAATTGATGTATGCCCTATTTGTGGAGGAAATTTAATTGAAGAAGGTATTTTTGTAGAAGAACAAGAAAATGAGGAAGAATAATTTTAACTATAATAAAATCAACTACTTATAATTTCAAAAAACTTGACAATAAGTGAATGAATATGTTATACTTATAATAAGTTTAAAAGGAGAAATAAAAATGAATGACCAACTTTACAGAAAACATTGGCTAAATCTTAAAGCCTATTTAAGACAAGATATAAGTGATGCAGAAAAACGTATCAAAGAAACTGATAAAATGAACTTAGAAATTCTACAAGAAGTTATTCCTATTGTAGAAATTTGTGAATATATATTAGAGATAATGAATGAAATAGAAACAGATGGCTTAGAAAAAGATACAGAAAATTCAATTAAAGGTTATATTAAATGACAAAGCAAAAAGCATCTAACCAATTTTTTATTCCACATAATGTTCTCGAAGAAGTTAAATTTATTGAAATGAGTTTATCTGCTCAAATTTTATATGTTCATTTATGTAGATTAAAAAATAGAATGAAAAAAGAAAAATTTTACCGTGACATTCGTACTTTGTCAAAAGAAACTGGCTTACATAGAAATACATTAACTAAAGCCAAACAAGAATTAAGTGACGCAAAATATATTGGCATTGAAAGAGATTCCTATAGAGATTCAGGACAAAGATCAGCAGACATTTTTCATCTAAACGGATACAGATATAAGGCCGAGAAAGATAATCAATGAGCCAAGAACACAAAAAATGTGCATCCCAAGAACACAAAAAATGTGACATAATTAAGAGTATAATTAAATTAAGATTAAGAGATAGCTTTTCTTTTATTACTACGTAATAAAAGAGACACACTTCTTTGAAGCCTAAAAAGCAGGCTTCCTGAAGAATCTTTCAGAGTAAAAAGCACTCTTCAAAATTCTTCAGAAATATTTTGAAGCATTTATTTTTTTAAAAATAATAATAATTAAATATTTAAAATAAATTATTCAACTATTTGGCTAAAAATTTTTGCCTAATCGTTTATTATATAATATAATTAAAAGGATAATATAATGCTTCCAACATTACATGAATGTAAATCTTCTTATTATGCTACAAATTTTGTTATATGTCCTATTTGTAAAGAAAGAGTAGGATATGATTATAATTTTGACAATAAAATAAAAAGATGCTTTAAATGTAAATGTGGAAAAGGATTAAAGGAGATTAAAAATGATAACAGAAATTGAAATGCTTAAAAAGAGAGTAGCTAAATTAGAACATCTTTTATGTGAAACATTATATAATTTAAAAATTAATGAAAAATATTCTAAAGATAAATCTGCTATGTCATTTATAGAAACATATGAAAACATTAAAGAATGGTTAAATAATATGGATGAAACATATAGAACTGAAGTAATGAGAGTGAGTTGTAGAGAATGTTTGGAGGATAATTGTGAAAGATAAAACAAGTGCAGAGTGGAGTTATGAATTATGGGTTACATGTCCACATTGTGATAATTTATTTGATTTAACTAGAACACCTCAATGGGGAGAAGGTTTATTCGAGTGTTTTGAGTTTTTCGAAAATGAACCGAAAATTAAATCACAATCCCCTAACGGTGTTAGGGGTTAGATTTACTGGTTTTGTATATAGTTTTTAATAGCATCTAACGGAGAACCCGTGTTTTCAAGGAAATGCTCCTTGTGGTTATTGTGAAAATCGTCCTTCAAAAGAAATGTATTCGGAAGCATTAGATTTTTTAAAGGAAAATAATGAATTATAATAATTTAATTCTTCGTAAATCAAAAATAAAAAGAGATTTAATTCTTTCTCGAAATATAGAAGGAGTATATAGAATATTTTTATTTGGTCAAGAAATTTTTAATGATTTAAATTATAATAATACATCTAATAAATTTAATGAATTGGAAAATAATAAATGAAGTATATGGGATCAAAAAATCGAATAGCAAAAGAAATTTTACCTATTATTTTAAAGAATAGGCAGAAGAATCAATTTTATATTGAACCTTTTGTTGGTGGTGCAAATATGATTGATAAGGTAGATGGCAATAGAATAGGAGCCGATTTAAATCCTTATTTAATAGAATGTTTAGAGTTAATAAGAGATAATGTTGATTTGTTGCCCAAATCAAAACTTGAATTTACAGAAAAAGATTATAATGAGCAAAAATTTATAAAAGATTCATTATATGGGTATGTTGGTTTTGCTTTGTCATATAGCGGCAAATGGTGGGGTGGGTGGTGCAGAGATTCTTTAGGAAAAAGAGATTATGTTGCTGAAGCATATAAAAATGCTCTAACACAGTCTGAAAAATTAAAAGGATGTATTTTTATACATTCTAGTTATGAAAAATTGATAATTCCTAAAAATTCAATTATTTATTGTGATCCACCATATGAAGGAACAACAAAATATAATATAAAGTTTGATCATAAGATGTTTTGGGATTGGTGTAGATTAATGAAAAGAGACGGGCATAACATTTTTATTTCTGAATATAATGCACCAAATGATTTTGTGTGTATTTTTAAAAAAGAAATTGTGAGTTCATTAACTAAAGATACTGGTAGTAAAAAAGGAATAGAAAAACTCTTTACAATTTAATCAATTGGAAAAAGAAAATGTTTGATATAATTCATCGTTTAGAAAAAGGGGCGTGGATTTTTGAAAACATTGAAAAAAGAGATAATTATTATAAAATATTTTTCACAGCTATGATTCATACAAAAAAATCTTTTAATATTTATAATGACATTTTTTCAACATTAGAAAAAGAAAATTTTTCTACTAAAAAAGAATGTCTTGATTATTGTAATCAAATTTTTTATCAAATTGAGAAAGGAATAATTTAAATGGAACATCTTTATTTAATGCTTACAGAATTATATTCAGAGAAAGATTTTAGAATTATTGAAATATTTGAACGATTTAAAAATAATAAAAAATCAAGAAAAATTCACCGTTATGAAATTTATGTTGAAGATAGAGTAAGTGAGGAATTTAAAACATTTGAAGAATTAGAAGATTATGTATTTAATCTTTATAAAAAAGAATGTGTAATTCAGGCAGAAAATATTGTTAATAAACACGAGGAAACAAATGATTAGAAAAATAAGAAAATTTTTATTTGGTAGTAAATTAATTCGTTGTGTATCAAATCCTAAATCTACTCTTCAAGAAAAATGGTGGGATGTTTTAGATTATGGATATAGTTTATATACTGATTTAATTGTTGTATCGTATGAATCATTGTGTAGATTTTTTTATTGGGGTTGGAAATTTAGAAAACATTATGAATGGGAATTTGAGTTTGGTTATTATTTATATGTTTATTTAAAGTTAAAAAAATTTATTAAGTATTGTGAAGAATATGGTCATCTTCAATGGAATAGTAATTCAAATAATACTAGGATGAGAAAATTAAGAATTTGCTGTGAACTCGCTAAACGATTACACGAAGATAACTATGATGCCAATAAAAAAATGTATTATGAAATTTATGAACCAAATTGGCACGAAGCTCCTTTTCGAGATTTTGTAAATAAGAAAGCATTTAGGAGAGCAGATAAAGAATATCAATTACAACAAGAGCATGAGAAAGAATATTTTTGGAAACTTTTAAAATCTAACTATCAAAATTGGGAGGATTAAAATGGACAAATATATTAATATAAAAGAAATAATGCCCGGAAAATATGTTGGTGAAACTTATCTGGATAAAAGTGGAGAATATTGTTTGATGATTGAAAAAAGACAACATTTAATTCTTCGGGATGAATATGATAGAACTTTAATTAATTGTCGGGAAATTTTACAATGTTATTCATTTGAGTTACGAGAAAGAGTGTTATTAAATTATTTAATTACTTATAATGTATTATGTAATGATTGTGCAAGAGGAAGATTAATTTATCAGTTAAGAGCAGAAAAGATTTTACAGTGAATCAAAAACTTTTAAATAAAGCCATTGAATTATCTACAGTAATAAATAATAAAAAGCAAAACATTTGTGCTATTATTGTAGATAAAAAAGATAGAATACTAAGTATCGGTTTCAATTCATACAAGAAATCCAGTACGTTTCAGAAAAAATATGCTGATAGAGTTGGTAAATTTTATTCAATTTTTAATCATGCAGAAATTGATGCAATTAAAAAAATAAATGGTGGAATACCTTATTCAATTTATATAGCACGAACAAATAAAAAAGGAGAATCTTGTCTAAGTTCTCCTTGTCCAATTTGTTCCTTAGCAATTCAAGAAGCCGGGATAAAAAATATTTATTATACGAGGTAAAGAAATGCTAGATTTTGTTGAATCAAATACAATTTATAGAACTATTGTTGGAAGTACTTGTTATGGATTAAATACGCCAACAAGCGATATAGACATGAAGGGCATTTGCATTCCACCGAAAGAGTATTATTTTGGTTTAAAAAAATTTGAGCAACAAGAAAATGGAAAAGATGACACTACTTACGCTATCAAAAAATTTGTGTCTTTAGCAAGAGATTGTAATCCAAACATAATTGAAATGCTTTATGTAGATGAAAGGTTTATTCAAAAAATAACTAAATATGGGCAGATGTTAAGAGATCATAGGCATTTGTTTTTATCTAAGAAAGCAAAATTTACTTTTTCAGGATATGCTTTTGCTCAATTAAAAAGAATTAAAGGACATAGAAAATGGATTATGTTTGACCAAGTAGAGCCTAAACCAGAAGATTTCTTTTGTGAAAAAATACGAAAAGATTCAAATGGAAATGATGTAATATATACACATTTCAAAGAGCATGAATATAATGATGCTTTAAAAAAATGGAATCAGTATCTTGATTGGAAAAAGAATAGAAATCCCGATAGAGCTATTTTAGAAGAAAAATATGGTTTTGACTGCAAACATGCCACCCACCTAATTCGGCTCTTGAAAATGGGAATTGAAATTTTAACTAAAGGAGAAGTTATTGTTTTAAGACCAGATCGAGAAGAATTATTAGATATACGAAATGGAAAATGGTCATATGATAAAATAGTAACTTATGCAGAAGGATTGGAAAAGGATTTAAATCAATTATATGAGAAAAGCAGTTTGCCACAATCACCAAATGATAAAGTTATTGATAAAATGTTACAAAATATAACAGAGGAATTTTTAAGTGAAAACAATTCTAAATGAAGTACAAAAAATAATTAATCCTGTTTATGCTGTTGGTGGAGTTTGTCGTGATTTTATTTTGGGATTTGAGCCAAAGGATTATGATTTTTCTACATCATTAACTCCTGAAGAAATTGAAAATGCTATTCGAAAAGTTGGTAAGAAGCCTTATTTGGTAGGTAAACGATTTGGCACAATAGGAATGAAGATAAATGGACAATTAGTTGAAATAACCACATTTCGTTCTGAAAAATATAACGATGGAAGTAGAAAGCCAGAAGTACAATTTGTTAATGACATAATAGCAGATTTAAGCAGAAGAGATTTTACAATCAACGCAATGGCTTATAGAGAAAAATTAATTGATCCTTTTGGTGGTAAAGAAGATTTATTAAATAAAATTATTAAATGTGTAGGACATCCCTCGCATAGATTTAATGAAGATGTTTTACGAATGTTGAGGGCGTGTAGATTTGCTAGTCAATTAGGATTTATTATTGAAGAGAAAACATTTCAAGCAATGAAACAATTAAATTATAAGATTCTTTCAGTTAGTAAAGAAAGATGGGTAATGGAATTAGATAAAATTTTATTAACTGATAAACCTTCGATTGGATTAAATTATTTGATGGATTCAAGGATTATGAATTTTATTTTACCAGAAATTTCATTACAAAAAAATTATGATCAAAATAGTCAGTATCATAATTTAACATTATGGGAACATACCTTATCAGTTGTTGATAATGTTCCGTTAGATATAAATTTACGGTGGTCTGCTTTTTTACATGATGTTGCTAAACCTTTTGTAAGAACAGATAAAATTGTAGATGATAAATTAATAAAATCTAATTATATAAAGCATGATTTGTTGGGCAAAGAAATTGTTATAAAAATTGCTAAATATCTTAAATGGTCAAATGATAGAACTGAAACAGTTTCGAATTTGGTGGCTAATCATTTAAATAATGATTCACCATTGCGGGAAGCAGATAATTTAGGAAAAATAAAAAATGTCTAAATATACTTTTAATTTTTCTTTTGATATAGGTGAACGAGTTTTGGATTTGATAACAAAACAAGAGGCAGAAATTATTGGTGTAGTATATGTTAATGGGATTGGAATAAAATCAGAATTTAAATTTTTTCATGATGAGTCTTATACAATTCGTTTGCCGGGAGGAATTAGAGATATACGGACTTGTAATGAATTGGAAAAAATTTAGTTATATAAAGTTATATGGGGTTATAGCTAAATTTAGTATAAGTTGATATTTTTATAATATTTTAGTTATAAAAAATAAAAAGTGGAGTTTGATAATGGAGAATTTAGTATTCAAAAAGAAAAAACTTCCAGACAAACTGATTATTATAGGAGTTGAATGGAAGATTGTGTATGATAATCACAATGCTTTTGGGTGTTTTTATTTTGATACAGCCACAATACATATAAATAAATTATTAAATTTAAATAAAAAATTATCTATTCTTTATCATGAAGTATGTGAAATTATTTTATGTACATTAGCATTACAATTTAAGAAGGCATATGAAGGATATATTTGTGAAAAAGATATGTTATTTGTTTTAAATCACACAGAATTGCGTAATTTTACTAATGAATTATCATCTGTAATTACTCAAATAAATAATTTTTGAAAATAAAAATTTAATTCTGCAACAATTTTTCTGTGTAATAGATATAAAAAATAGATTATTTTAAGAAAATTATAAAAAATATTTATTTTAAATAGTTGTAAATAAATAAGTTATAGAAATATTGTTTTGCCCCTTGACAAACGAGCATCCTATATGTTATAATTATAGTATAGACTTGAAAATTGATACTTTGTCTTAAAAATTGTTAAGTATTTGAAAATAAAGAAGTTAAATATATTTTTGGCAAATAGCTGATATAAGCGATTGACCAATTAAAAACCGAAGTGGCAACGATCCACCAATAATAAAACCGTCAATTCAGTTTTCGGTCTGAAATTAGGGTGCGATTCCCAAATCACGCTCGTCCTCTTCTGTAGGGCGTTTAGCGATAAATGGTTAGGTGCTTGTCGCCTAACCCCAAATGAATACAAATAAAATTAATTGTTTTAATTATTTAAGCTATAAACAAGGCTAAAAGTGTGTCCATAGTATTTAATTATACTATGGATTTTTTATTTTTGGTAAGGTATTATGACTGATATAGAAAAACAAGTAAAAATTTTAAAAAATATGGTGCAAAATAAAAATCGTTCTTTAATTGAATTGGAACGAGAAGCAAAAAAAATTGTTTTTAAAAAACATGTTGATATAAAATCCAGATTTAAAAAAGCATCAGATCAAAAAGAAGCAGATAAAATTTTTGATCATTATATAAATAATTATCCTTTTGAAACTTTGGTTGAATATAAAATTGTTGGAGATTTGGTTTATGAAGAAATTTTGTTAATTCATTTAAAAGATGCTTTAGATGAAATAGCAAATAATGAAAATAATAATTTCATTCCAGAAAAAGAAGTAAAAGCATTACATGATACGCAAGCACAAATTTCTTATCTTCAAGAAAAATTAGGAATTACTAAAGCAGAAAAGAAAGATGATTTATCAGTTTTAGAGACACTAAAAAAGAAATTTGCCGTTTATATTCCATTTAATAGAAATGAGTTTACTGCTTATGTACCATTGCTTTGTAATAATTGTGGGCATTTTGATGTTCAGCCAAGATTATTTCGTCGAAGAGTAAAAGATTTTGATTGTTTAGTACATCCCAGTTTCAGCGGACGATTTCTCTACAACTATATTGTAATTGATGCAGTTAAGAATGGTACTATTACAAAAAAATTAGCGGCAGATATACTTCGAACATCTGAAAGATACATTGAGTGGGTAATTGAGAATGAAAATAAAATTATTGAAATTGATGGAGTAGAAGAACAAAGAATTATTGAATATATAAACTCAAATCCAAATTTAAGACATTCAACTTATTACAATCAACCAAAATGATAAAAACGATTCAAATATTTAATCCATTAAGTAAATCATTTCAAAAAATGGTCGATATAAATGATTTGGCTGAAAAAGACCACGAACATTTAGAAATAAATGCCCTAAATAATCTTATTAATCATTTAATTGAAACAAACCAAATAAATTTAAAGGGTGGATATTTTATTAATTAAGGAGAAAAAATGGCAATTCAAGAAATCAAAGTTGGTCAGGTACGAAGATCATTTTATGTGGCAAATAATTTTGCTGAAGGATTAACGGATTTGGTTATTGATGTGCGTTTACCAAGTGGTGATTTACTTGATCCTTCTCCAACTGTTGTTGAGCAAGGCGGTGGAACCTATTATATTGACTATACACCTTTAACAGCAGGAATTTATCAAGAAAAATGTAGTTCAGTTATTAATAAAGATTATGTTGTTCGAGGATTAAAAGCGGTTCTTTATGATTTGTCTGATGTAAAAAGTGCTGTAGATGGTATTGATACAAAGGTTGATGCTGTTCAATCTTCTGTAAATACAATGGACGGAAAAGTAGATGCTGTTGCGTTAGATGTCGGATCAGTTAAAACTACTGTTGAAGCTACTGATGGTAAAGTTGATGCGGTTGCTACCAATGTTTCTTCTGTTAAATCAACTGTGGAAGCTACTGATGGTAAAGTCGATACAATTAATACAAATGTTGCATCTGCCAAATTAACTATTGAATCTGTTGATGGAAAGATTGATACTCAATCCTCTAAATTAACGACTATTGAAGGCAAGATTGATGATTTAGATATGCAGGTTGTGAAGGGTGGATATTTTATTGTTTAACGAAAGCTAATATATGATTTATAATGAAATAACGATTTATAAAATTAATAATCTTGTTCGAGTTCGTTATAAATCAAATAAAAATATATCAGGAATAACTGATTTAAAATTTATTGTTACTTCGCCGTCTGGTATAGAATCAATACCAGTATACATGACCGAAATTGAATTAGGTTTGTATGAGGCAACATTTATTCCTGATGAAATTGGTTATTGGTTTATTAGATTATCATCTGTTAGTGAAATTAATGAATTAGATACTCGAATGATTTTTGTTGGTGCATCTTATAACAGAAATCAATTAGAGGCAATAGAGTCAAATATTTATTATTTTTCAGATGATTCAGAATCTTCGACGACATCAACAACATTTATTAATAAATTATCTTGGGAATTTACACCAATTATTTTTGGTGAATATATTTTTAATTGGTCATTTGAAATGGCTGATTCTTTAGCATCAGGTGATTATTTATATAGAGTTGTGTATAATAGTACAATTTTGACATCTAGTAGAATTAATACTGGTGTAAGTTATGGAAATGGCGGTTGGTTTCCTATTTCTGGATTTAAAAAAATTGGATTATTATCAAGCTCTGAAAATTTTTCAATAGATTATTGTAGAAGTAGTGGAACAGCATATATAAAAAATGCTCGATTTAAACTTACAAGAATAAATTAATGATTTATAATTACACAAAATTAAATTCGCCTGACTTAGATAAATTGCATTTATTAATTTCTCAATCGGAAATGATAAATAAGGATATTTTATTTTGTGAATGGAATGGTCAAATAAATGAGTTACAAACAATTTGGGCAACAGAATTATTTGATGAAGATTTAAATAAATTAAATTTAATTATTGATGAAATATAAGAGGATAATATGTCTTATTCTGTAAAATTAAATCCGTTTGGAAAATGGTTTCAGTGGGTAACTGATTCTGTAACAGTTGCTTGGGCTGATATAACTGGAAAGCCTACGTGGGTTGCTAGTACAGAAGAATCATTTACTACTGCTTTGAAAAATAAACTAGATGCAATCGTTGATCCATTAGTTTATAAGGGTGTTATAGATTGTAGTGGAAGTCCTAATTATCCAGCCGCTTCAACTGGTCATGTGTATCGAGTTAGTGTAGCTGGTAAAATTGGAGGGGCTAGTGGAGTAAATGTAGAGATAAACGATGCTTTAATTTGTAATACTACTTCTGTTGCAGGAGATCAAGCAACAGTTGGTATAAATTGGAATATTGTTCAATCAAATATTGATGGAGCTGTTACAGGCCCGGCTTCATCTGTAGATTCTAATATAGCAGAGTTTGATAGTACAAGTGGAAAAATTATTAAAGATGGAAGTTTGTCACATGTCAATGTGTCGTCTGCAATTTCTTTAAAGCACACACAAGGCACAGACCAAGGTTTAGATACAGGCGGTGTGAATGAGGTGTCTGCCGCACAAGCAAAGGCAGGATATACTCATAGTGGTGTGGTGACAGGTAATCCCCATAGTGTTACAAAGTCTGATGTGGGACTTAGCAATGTTGATAACAAATCTGAAGCTACGATCATTACTGATGTTAAAGCCGATAGCGATGTGTCGTCTGCAATTTCTTTAAAGCACACGCAAAATACGGACACAGGCACAACACAATCAACTTTTCAGATTGATTCTGGAAATACTGGCCCTAAAATAAAAAATAATTCTGGTGTTGTTGAACATAGAAATGCGGCGGACAATGCTGATGCCGATGTTAAAGGAAAAGATTTAGTTGCAAGTGGTGAAATAGGGGATGGTACAAATAAAGCTGATCCAATTACCATTTTAACAAGTGGATTGGAATATATGATTGATGGCGGCGGAGCTGAAATAGCCGATGGAATTGCTGGATGGTTAGAAGTACCATTTGATTGTACTATTAAAGCATGTAGATTGTTTGCGGATCAAGCAGGTGCAATTAAGCTCGATATTTGGAAAGATACTTACGCAAATTATCCTCCAAATAATGATAATACTATTACTGGTGCAAATGAACCAGAAATTTCTGCAAGTGGTGTAAAAGATGAGGATACAACATTAACAAGCTGGACAACTTCATTATCAAAAGGTGATGTACTTTATTTTAATGTTGATTCATGCACCACTATTCAAAAATGTTTAGTATCTTTAACAGTACAAAAGAGATAGACTATGGCTAGATTAATTACACAAGATGTTACAGGTAATACGGCAGGTATTGGGGATATAAGTGGAACTGAATATAGGCAAGCACAATCATTTTTATTATCAAACAATGCTATAATAACGAGTGTAGAAGTTTCTTTTATTTCTAATTATAATAGTCCTTCTGGGCAAATAACTTTAAGAATTGAAACTGATTCTACAGGCCCATCAAATACGCTTGTTGATGCTAATGCAACGAAAACATTTACTCCTACAGAGAGTGCGTATAATACAATTACATTCGATACATCTTTTATGATTGATAAAAGTACATTATATTGGATTGCATTAAGATGTGATAATCAATCGGCAGATAATGCTTGGAGAATTAATACAAGTAATTCAGGAGTTTATTCTGGTGGACAAGTATATCGTTCGACAGATGGTGGGAGTTCATGGAGTTCACCGGGCGATTATGATATGACATTTCGATTAAATGGAAGTTTATTAATACCTAAATCTCAAGCAATTATTATTTTTTAAGGAGATAAGATGAATAAATTTGATAGCATTTTAGATGGAATGAATTTTGTAGATAGAGAAGATTCTGTTGGTGGATATAATTATTATGGATTTGTTAGGCATAATGGTGAGTGGGTTATTATGCGTTTAAAAACAGACGAAACAGAATTAAGATTTGCTATGGGTGGAACAGGATATACAACTGCTTGGACAAATAAAACAACCCAAACTTATGGCTATGGCATAAAAGCATAAAGGTAAATGTATGGTTGATAGAAATCCTTTAACAGAGGAGGAAATAGAATTTTTAGAATTTTATCATGATCCTACAGCCATGACAGAATGCTTGATTCCAGTAAATTTAAATGCTCCTCAAACATGGAATGAAAATTCTCCGACAATTACTATTAGAGATTATCAGTTTGCGATGCAGAATTATTCATATATGTATGCTGATGATCCTAATCTTGAGAAAGAAGATAATTTTAGAATTCAAAAAGGTGCTGGCGATTGTTATATGATTGGTAGTCGTAATACAGGAAAGTCGATGTGGCTTATTATTGATTCTTTATTAGCAATTATTTTTGGATTTAAGGAAATATGTGTTGCTTCTTGTTCGGCAGAAAAATTAAAAAAGGTTTGCGATCCTATTGCCTCATATGTGGAAAGTCATAAATTTTTACAAATTTTTCATCCTAGGGACGGTAGAACAAATTGTGCGAAGCGTGATCCATTAACAATTACAACTGAGCATGGTTGTAAAGGATATGCTGTAAATGAGCAAGTTGATGGAGATAATCCTGGGGTACAATTTCACTCAAAGCATTATGAAGTAAGGTATTATGAAGAATTTAGTTATGCTACAATTGAGGGCCAATTAAAAAGTGTCGATTCTGGAATGTCTTATGGACATATAGAACGCCCATCTGGAATACCTGATTTATGTGTTGGTTCACCGTTGGGAAAGATTTTACAAAATAAAAAATTAAAAAATTGGATATGGCAATTGCCTCAATATTGCCGGAATGATTGGTCTGCAAAAACTGAAGAAGAAAAAGCGGAAGAATATGGTGGTAAAACTACACCACAATATTTATTAAATGTTGAGGCTAAAACTATTGAAGGTGCATTTGGTTTTTTTGATATGAAGCGGTTAAAGGAATCTAGTTTTAAAAATCATTCAAGAGTTAAATTTTTAGAAGTGTCAAAGGATAATTTTACAAATTATGAAAATATTTTAATTGTTGAAAGAATGAGTGGCACAGAACAATGTTTTATATGTGGTGATTTGGGCTTTGGTGCGGCACCAACAGAATTAATTATAGTTTTTTATGATGGAAAAAAATATAAATATGTTTATAATGTTTCGTTGCTTCGTCTTACGCCTGAAGAACAGCCTGAAATAATTAAATATTTATATGATTATTTGGGTGGAGCATTTATAGCATTAGATTCAACATCTGATTCTGGTGCCATGATAGATCGTTTATTTAAAATGGGTGTTCCAGAAGATCATTTATTAAAGGTTCGATTTAATGAGAATATTGAAATTGGATTTGAGATAGAAAAAGACGGTTATGGCAATGACATTGTAAAAATGGATAATAATGGTAATCCGATTTTTAAAATACACAATTGTGAAGATTGGTCTTTTAAAGAATTAGAAAGAATGTTATATAGTGGCGATGTTGAAATTCCGAATGATCCAAAATTTGAAAATCAATTTACTAATGTTTTGGCATCAAGTAATAAAGGAAAAATTCAATATGGGTCGAAAGGTGAAAATCACCTTGTTCAAAGTTGGCAAGTTTGGGCTATATGCAGATTTTTTAATGAGTTCAAGCAAATGAAGGATCAACGTAAACAAAAAAGATGTTTTGGTGTGGTTAATATAAGGAGAGATTAATGGCTTCTTGGGAAAATAGGATGGTTCAACAGCTTTTTAATTTAGCTCATTCATTTAATAGAACATTGAGAGTGTCTAATGATTTTCATGGGCAAATGACTGAAGTTAATAGATTATTTAAACAGGATGATACTGGTTTAATCATGCCTATTTTAAATTTTCAAATTCGTGCGGCCAATGTTGAAATGAATTTTGATGCTAATAAAACAGGAATTGTATCTCTTTTTGATGATTGGAAAAAAGAAGTTAATAAAAATTTAAATATAGACATTCCTAGAGGATTAAGAAATATAAATGAAAATTATTATAGAGAGCGATGGAAGAGTTCCTTAATTGTTTTAAGAATGATATGGGAAAACTTTCATGGTTATTTAATGCCTATGAAGATATGGGTTATGGATGGTAGTTCAATTTATGTCGATAACGATGATTTATCATTAGATGGAAATACTTATTATTTAGGTGAAAAAAATAAAGGCGTTGTTTTAAAAAATACCAAAACCGAAACAGTTTTAGTTCGTAAGCCATTTAATCAAGCGTATTCTTTATATCCGACTCCGTACTTGGCAATGAATGGTGCTTTAAAGCATAAATTAAGATTAGAAGCCATTATAAATCATCAGAATGAAATGATTACTACGGCATTTCCATATGAATTGATGCTAAAAATGGGGTCAGATGCCGCACAAGCCAGAGGGCAGAACCCAACAGAAACAGATTTGACAAATTTAATGGCACAGTTTCAGGATTTAAAATCAAAAATTGATCAACATCCTTATTCAAGAGGGTTGGCTGGCGCATTTCCTCATGATGTAAAAGTAGAAGAATTTATTCCTGATTTTCAAAAGATTATGGATGAATCAATTACTAAACCAATTAACCGGCAAATACTTTCAGCAATGGGGATGATTGAATTAAAAGGATTTTCTTCTACAAGAGAAGAAGCTATTTTGAATCCTAAAGTTTTAGTAGAAGAAACAGTTGATGCAGTACAGGATTATACTGAATTATGGGATGAAATTGTTGAATTGATTAAAGAAAAAAATAGTAATAAATATAGTATTAGTGATAAAATTGTTGTTCAGCCTGATGTTATTAAAGCATTTTTGACAAATGATGACAAGCAAATGATTCGTTCATGGTATGATAGAGGATTAGTTGGAGACAAAAGTTCTTTGGAAAATACTACTGGATTATTATTTGAAAGACAAGTTAAAGAACGAGATAGGGAACGCAAAGAAAAATTAGATGTAAGAATGTACCCACGAATTGTGCAGAATTTAGAAAATGATATAAATGATTTGTCAAACGAAAATGTTCCAGATGATAAAAAGAAAAATACTCCTGAAGTAGTTAATTATAAAAATGCTAAACAAATTCAGGAAGATGTTGATAAAGCAAATGAAGCAATGGATGAATTAGATAATGAGTTAATTGAAGCATTAGGTAAAGTAATTGAAGAAGAATTAGGAGAATATTTAGAAGCACCTTATTCTAAGTTATCTGAACTTCCTGATTTAGTTAAAAATAATATGGGAGTTAGGCTTCAAAGAATTTTTATGCAAGTAGTAAATAATGCTTTAAAAAATGGTGATAGTGAAGAGATAGCTTTTAAAAAAGCGTGGTCTACTATTTCAAAAATTGCTCATCAGAATAAATCTGGAAAATGGATTTTAAATAAGAAGGATTAATATGGAAAAAATTTATATACAAGCTAAAGTTCAAAAAATAGACAAGAATATTGAAGATGCAATTAAAAAAGCGAATATTCAATATCCTCATCCGACATTGAGGTTTTTTCTCGCCAAATATGCTTTAGTGGACGGAAAAACCCCAAATGGGAACGGTATAATTTTAGAAAAAAGTGTTCAAAAGGATGTTCCTTATCTGGTTGGTACTCAAGTGAATAGAAATCATGAAGGTGATCAAAGGCTTGGATATATTTTGGATGCTTTTATGGTTGGGGATGAAATTCAAATAGTTATTTGTTTCGACAGTATTTATAATGAAAATGAATATAAAGAAGCTGTTAAATTAATGGATGAAGGAAAACTTCATGTAAGTTTTGAATTAATGGCTGAAAAATCGGCGATTAAAAAAGATGGAAAAGTTACCCGAGTTAATAAAGTAAATTTTTGTGGGGTTGGACTTCTTTTCGATTTAGCACCAGCTTATAAAGACGGGCATGTGATCCAGAAGGCAATGAAAATCATTGAAGATGCTCTTAATCAAGAAGACAAACAACTATTATATGCAAACGTCGAGGACATTTCAAAGAAATGGTTATATCTTGGCGAATTGATAGATAAATCTCTTAAATCATTGAAATTAGAAGATAACCAAGATGGAGGAAATAATCAAATGGATGAGAAAGCAAAAAAGGCTTTGCTTGATACGTTTAAAGCCTCTTTAATTACTGAAAAAGGAGAAGAAGTAAAAGATTGGACGGATGAGCAATTTGAAACTGAGTTAATTAAGAGAGCAGAAGCAGAAGAAAAATTAAAGGCAGAAAAAGAAGCGGCTGATTTAAAAGCTAAAGAAGAACTTGAAAAAGCAACTATTCAAAAAAGTAAATCTACTGAAACAAGAGTTTATGATGTTGTTGAAGATACAGAAAAAGGGATAATGGAAATTGTTGAAACATCTACTTTTGTTCGTGAAGTTGAAGGTAAACCAGTAGAAGAAACAAAAACAGTTCGTAATACAGTTTATACTCAAGCCACTTTAGATGCAAAAATCACTGAAGCTAAAGAAGCAATTAAGGCAGAATATGAAGCACAGATTAAAGAAAAAGATACTCTTCTTGCTTCTAAAAATGATGAAGAATTAAAAAATCAAGTGTCTGCTAAAGAAGTAATTATTGCCGAAAAAGAATTGGTGATTGCTGAAAAAGACAAAGAGATCACTTCTTTAACAAACCAAGTAGCTTTTTATAAAGATAATGCTAAAAAAGTTGCTGAAATTCGTGTTGAACTTGGTGATTTTGTTAAGGATTTAACGGATGAGCAGTTAATTGATGAAAATAAAATTACTATTGCTCGGTTACAGAAACAAATAGAGGAATTAAAAACAGCTAATGGAACTACTGAAGTTACTCCTGCAATGATTAAAGCTAAGAAATTAGAAACGGGTCATTCAGAAGATAATTCAGTTGTTAATGAAACAAGTATGAAAATTTATGCAAAAAAAGCTACTGGACAAATTAAATAAGTTCAGAAACAAAGGAGAAAAACAAGATGGATAAGAATGAATTGATGACTGCTGTACAAGAAATGGAATCTAAAGACATTGTTAAGATGACTGCCGCTAAAGAAAAATTAGATGCGAGAGTAATGGAGCTTGCTGATCGTAAATTTCAATTAAGTGCCGTATTTGTAACGGATTTATTGAATCTTCCGATTGATGCAGAAGTTCCTTGTGCTGATGTGATTGAAAAAACTTGTAAAGTTGTTAGAGTATCTTGTGGAATGACAGCACAGTATTATGCTCAATCTCCCGCAACTAAGACCGTTTACACGATTTCTAATGGTGGTATTACCCAAACTAATATTACTCCCGGTTCTCCTAGCAATTTAACTTTTTATGAATATGAATCTGGTGAATCTTATTTGTATCTTGCTGATATGGCTTCTCAGAAATATGACTCGTTGGCTAAAGTTGCTAAAGAACAGCAAGAAGCATTGAATCGTAAAGAAAATAGGGATATGATTGATATTTTCTTTGATGCGGCCGAAGGGTTAAGTAATGTGTATGCTAATTCTTCTGGTGATTCAGTGATCGATTTTGAAGTATTGGTCAATATGGTTCGTAGTTTGGCTAAATATGGTAAAGGTAAATATGTTGCTATTTCTGGTACTGATGTTGCAACTGATTTAGTTTTAATGCCTTATACTGAAAACAAATATGCTAAATATACAGCGATTGATGCAGGAATTAGTGAAGTAATTGTTGTTGAGAATTTTACTTATACTCATAGTGGTACAATTACGGTTATGCCGTCAGATCGTTTGTTAGTTGTAGCTACTTCTGATGCTGAAGATAATAGACCAGCTATTTTTGCTCGTAGAAAACTTTCTGAAATTGTTACTGGTACTGATCAGAAAGAAAGACTTACGAATGCAGATGGCCCAACAGCACAGGTTGGAACAGCTAAAAAATGGGGCTTCACGGTTGATACAATGGAAGAAATTGCTGGTGTTGTGGTTAATCCTTACTGTTTTGCCGCTTACCAGAAAGCATCATCTTATACTAACGTGTAATCTTATGGTGGGAGGATTCCTCCCACCCCAAAATTTATATAAATACTTGAGGATTTTTTAATGGCTCAATTTACTACTTCATCTTTAATTACTTTAGTTAGAATTTTAATTGATGATAATTTACAAACTGATGGAAAGACTTATCACGAATATGATTCTGATACTTCTTTTCAATTAGCTCATTCATTAGTTAGTTCATCAACAATTAAAGTATATAAAAATGGAACATTACTTACTCTAACCACTGATTATACATATAATTCTACTACTAATAAAATTACCATTATAGCGAGTTTGACAAAAGGCGATGATATAATTATCACATATAGTTATTATAATACCTATTCTGATACAGAAATTCAGAATTTTATTAAAGCAAGTTTATTAGAACTATCTAAAAGACGCTATAGTAAATTGTTATATATGAACTCAAGTAATAATATTGTTACATCAAATGGAACCAACCCAACTGATGCAGAAGGAAATTTAATCGCTTCAATTACTGCTGTTTTAATTGATCCACAAAATCAAAAAATTAGAACACCAGATTATTCATTAGATGCTCCTGAAAACTTATCGAGAAAAGATCAAATTGATGATATGTTTAGTAAATTTACAAAGTGTTATGGGGTTGTAAAGTTTTTACAAGAAGAAATTGATTCTTAATGGAGGATTTTTATGTCGGTTCAAGATACGGATATTAAATATTATTTAACGGGGGCTGTTTCTGATGGTGGCACACAAGCTGATCCAGATGCTTCTTTAGGTGGATTTCGGAGTTCTACTGAAATTGCAACGGCATCTTTAAATGCATTATGGGATGATATTGCATCAGTTGAGGCAAGTGCAGGAGATACGGAATATAGATGTATTTGTGTTAAAAATACATCTTTAGAAACATGGTATAATGTGGTTGCGTGGTTAAGTGGTGAGAATGATCCAGATAATATTCAGCAGTTTTCATTTGCAATAGAGGTTCCTGCTACAGCAGATTTAACAGATGGATCAGCACAAACAATTGTTGATGAAAGTACATCTCCATCTGTAAATACAACTAATCATAATGGTGCAGGTAGTGGTATATCTAATTGGTCAACGGCATCCGAAAAAGCATCGGGTCTTTCTCCACAGCAAGGAGCGCATGATGATGATTTAGATACAACCGAGATTATGTTTATTTGGATTAAACGAGTTATTACTGCTGGCGCACCTGCACGAACTGGATTAAGTGGAACAATTAAATGTGAAGGAGATACTGTGTACTAATGCCTGATTATTTAAATAATACATCTTTATTATTGCATTGTAATGGTAATGATGGTGAAAAATTTACTTCGGATAGTTCAATATATAGTCATAGTATTTCGTTCTTTGGTAATGCACAAATAGATACTGATCAAAAAAAGTTTGGAACAGCGTCGTTGTTATTAGGAGGACCTTCATCTGGTGATTATTTAACTGTTCCTAACCATGTGATGTTTCGATTTACAACTGAAAGTTTTTCATTAGAATTTCAGGGGCGATTTAGTCAAAGTCCGGGTGCAACCACAATGTTTATGTCGAGTATTGGGGGTGGCGGATTTCAGTGGTTGTTGAGTTACACAGCAATGCGTTTTTATATTCATGGTTGGGGAACCGTTGTGGCTACTGTACCTTTTACGCCTGTATTGGGTCAATTTTATCATATTGCTGTTTGTAGAGAAGGTACTAATTTACGATTTTTTATAGATGGTATACAATTAGGAGCAACTTTAACTATACCTGCAACTATAGGAGCATCAACTGGATTATTATATATTGGGCATGATGGTGGTGCTTTAAGTAGAAATTTTCCGGGCAGTATGGATGAGGTTCGTATTTTTAAAAATGAAGCATTGTATACTTCAAATTTTACGCCGCCTGTATCAGAGTTTTATACAACATTAACAATTTCTAAAGAATTATCATTCGTTTATAATATTGGTATAAATATTTCCAAAGAATTAAATTTTGTTTATGATATTCATTCAAGAGTTGCAAAAGAATTACCAATGTTGTATAGTATTCGAAATGTATGTGGTACAGAATGTCAATTTATTTATCGGATTGGAGAGCTTGTTTCAAAATCATTAAATTTTACTTATAATGTATATCAAGAAATTGGGAAAGAGTTAGTATTTTCATATAATTTAGGGGAAAGTATTTCAAAGGAATTAGAATTTAATTACGATTTAATTGCTCCTGTATCAAAATCATTAAATTTTACCTATAATATTGGATCACTCGTTTCAAAGGAATTAGAATTTAATTACGATTTAGTATCGGCTGTGAGTAAAGAATTAAATTTTCAATATAATATTCGGGCAAAAGTAGCTCGTCAGATTCGTTTTATTAGTAATATTTTAGGTACAGTTGCTAAAGAGTTAGAATTCAATTACAATGTTCGAACAATAGTAGGAAAAGATTGTATTTACGTTTATAATATTCGCAATGCCGTGTTTCGGGAGTTAGAATTTGAGTATCGAATTCGTAATACAGTTGGTAAAGAAGTAGAATTTAATTATAATATTCTTGAAGCTCTTTTAAAAACGGTCTATAAGGAATTAGTATTTACTTATAATATTCCATTTAAAAATATAAAGATTAATGTAGTATTTCCTGATAAAATGTATATAAATATAATTGAGGATTAATATGGCAAATTTTTCCATTAATATTAATTTAAATGATGATAATAGATATTTTAAAGGCGATACTTTAAGTATTGAAGTAAATGTTAATCAATCAATTGAGAATTGGGAAATTAGAGCTGAACTTTATGATTTATCAGGCAATAGTTCACGAATTGCTACAGCCAATGTGACTGGTGGTTCAGATGATCAAATTAGTATTGATGATGAATCGAATGGTATATTTACTTTAGTTTTTGAGACAGGTGAAACAACCGATTTTGATGACAATGTTATTTTAGAAATTCAAAGAACTACTGCTACAGGAGATGTTAAAACATATCAAGCGCAGTTTTCTTTAAATAATGAAGAAATAGATTGGGATGCTGTAGATGAATAAAAATATATTAATGCATCAACAAAAAATTAAAAAATATCTTCGCTCTAAATATGGAGATACTATTTGGGTGTATTTGAAAAGCGGAAATACTAAAGGAAGTAATTATAATACTTATCTTAATGAAGGGCAGACAGTAACAAATCAATCACCTATTCCAATAAAAGCATTATATGTAAAGCAGATTCAGGCAAATAGTTTAATTTATCGTGAATTAGGATTAAAGGAAACTGGCGCAGTTGAAGCTGTTATTGATACATCTGATGTAAATGCTTTTAAAATATGTACTAAAGTAAAATATAATGAAGAAGAATATTCCCCTTTTAAAAAAGGATTAGGAAATAAAATACAAATTACAAGTTTAGCATTTAACCAATCTAAGATTGTTTTATTTAAATTAGGGAATTAATATGAAAATTCGTGTTACTATTCGAGATAAAGTTGGAAAAGATTTTCGAGTAGAAGAAATAAAACGAATTGAAAAAGTTGCTGAAACAGATGTTGAAAGAATTGCCAAAAGATGCGAATCAGTAATTCGATACATGATCGAGAATAAAACAGATGGCGGAACAGGCAAATTAGCTAATTCCGATGGATGGACAGCAGAACCAATTCCCGGCGGATGGGGGGTTGGAGATATACCAACATTAGATAAAGAGGTAGCACATTGGAATCACATCGATAAAGGAAGTATTGCTATTGGTGCAAATTGGGAGCATGAATTACCTAAAGGATTTTGGCAAAATGGTCGATGGATTGAGTCACCGCACGGGTATTCTGGCGTTAAGCCAAAAACACCAATTTCTGCTGTAAACTATATCGATTCAACAATTGCCCAGATGGAAATGGAAATACCAAGTATTTTAAAGGAAAAATAATATGAGCTGGGATTTATATACATCGCTTGAAGCTAGTTTAAAATATTTTTTAGAAACAGAGGCAACTACTGATAATTTAGTTGATTCTGAAGGAAACTCAATTAATTTTAGAATTGGCAGAAGATTTGATAATGATTGGCAATTACCAGAAGTGACGATTTATTTTGAATCAGAAACAGCCGAAAGAATTTTTGTTGGGTCAAATCAAAGAGATGAAAGATTTTTAGTTATTCTTGATATTTTTGCAAAAACTGAAATAGATAGAACAATGCTTGCAAGATGGATTACAAATACAATTAACGATGGTTTTCAATATTATACATTTTCTACAAATGTTGCAACTCCTGATACGCCAACAAAAGCAACTGGTGGATGGGCTAGTTTAAATTTTCTCTCTAATATGAGAGTTGCATTAGGTCAAAATGTAGATGAAATAGATGCCCATAGACACCGAATATCCATTAATATATGGATTACTGAATAGGAGACGTTGAATATGTTTGGAATGTTTTGGGGGTTGTGTAAAGAAAATGGAGCAACAATTGTTGAATTAGTTTTGTTAATTTTATTATGTGTGGCATTAGGATTTATTTATCAATTATTAAAAAAGATAGCCACTAATCACTTGCACACAATTCAGGAATCGATCGATAAGATTTTAGGAAAAGTTGAAAATCTTGAAGCAACTTATAATCAAATTGATAAGCGAGTAACAATTTTAGAAGTTAAAGAAGATCAATAATAGGAGGATTTAAGAATGGCTCAAACTAATATACGACATGCTTCGGCCTTTAAACCAATTTCAGTTGCAGAATTACATGCAATTGATAAAGACAATTGGGATCGTGTACAAACTTTTAATGCGGCTACTACCCAACCTGAAGAAAAATTATATGAATTAGGTAGACGAGTAAAAATGGCAACAGACAAAGGCACTTTTCAAACCACATTATCTATGACTCAATTTGAGTATGGAACTATTGATTCATTTCTTCAATTATCTGGGTTGTCTGCTTTACCTAGTGGTGGGTTTGAATTAAGTGATTTTGATGATCCAAGAACAGATTTTATTTCTCCCGGAAAAGATCAATATGGTGGCACAGTTGAACAAACTCTTTGGGTAGAAGATATGGCATTAACTTCATTTGGATTGACGATTAATGCCGATGATCAGATTGAAAGAAGTTTTGAATTTACTGGCGAATATGCTAAGATTGCAAGAGAAGGTAATAAATATGTTATTTTTACAACTGATGATGCTCCTTCGGGAACAAGTGGAAGTTATACGATTGATGTAAGCGATCCTGCTCCTGTTGTTGATCCAAATAATGCTGGTGAATATATTTTAAAATTGTATCGAATTAGAAGTGGCGTTGCAACAGAACTTGATTTAACGACCGATTATACATATAGCAATTCTACAAAATTAATTACGATTTTGTCGGCTTTAGCGTCAGACCATTATCGTATTTGGTATACTGCCGCATCTTATGGTTCTGCTGGTGATCCAGAAGCATTGAATAATAGTGATCGTTATTATTTACCATCTGAAAATGTAACAATTACTATTGATGATGGAGTACATACAGCGGTTGAGTTGACTAAGATTACCAGTTTTTCACTTACGGCTAGTTTTAATCGAACTGATCAGGCTGTTGTTGGAAGTACTACAAAATTGAAAGATACTGAATCCTATGATGTATCGATAAGTATTGACCAGCTAGTTAAAAATTATCCAATTGAAGAAGCATTGATGGGTCAAGCTGGGCAAAGTTGGGGAATTATTGACTATACAGCATTTGATGAAGTAGATGTGGTTGTAAAAATTTATACCACAAGTGCTAAATCGGTATTTTTGATTGGTTATAAGGTTCCTAGTGCAACGTTTGCAGATGGTACTCCTGCAAATTATAATGCGAATGCTTTTGGTTCAAATCCTAATACGTTAAATTCAGATGAATTAATTATTAGTACAACGGAAGGGGATTTAGCATAATATAAAATGGATGGGAACCGGGGTTGGCTCGGTTCCCTTAATCAAGGTAAGGAAAGGTGAGGAGATGTATACTATTAAAAAAAGTGTGATTAAGGGCATTTTACAACGAAAATTTTCTGCTATTGTTGCAGTGTATCTTGAACAATTAGAAGGATTAGTAAAAAAATATGATATTTCTGAAATAGAATATAAAGCAGAAAAGGCAATTATTCAAAAAATAACTTATGAAGCCATGAGAGAAATTGAACATCAGATTGATGCTTTTTCTCAAGGGGTTTCTATAGGTATTGATTTTATTAGGCCCACAAAAGACTAATTCTGTGGGTCTTTCTTTTTTGAGGATTGTTTAATATAAATAGAAATAACAACGTGAGGAATAAAAGATGAACACAGATAATTTACAATTAATTTTACAAGAATTGCAGAAAGATGTTTTGCATCCCGAATTAATTAAAGATAATAAATATCACTTTACTTTTGAAGAAAAATTATATCGTGTAAGAATGCCTTCACAAAAAGAATTAGCTGAAGCTAATGGTCAACGTAATATCCGTTTTTATGAATTATTGAAAGAAAAAGATGATAAGGGCAAGCCAGTTTATTTATTGATAAAGAATTTAAAAGAGGAATTGAAAAAATCACAAAATATTGATATAGATAAAATGGATAAAGAGTTAGAAGATTTAAAAGACGAATTACTTCAAACGCATATCGAATTGTCTAAAGTTACTGATACTGAAGAAAAAACAATTCAACAATATAAAGAAAAAATTGCCAAAATAAAAGATAAAAGAACGGCTCTAATTTTAGAAAAATCAGGATACTTAGGATTGGCAATTGAGCCACAGGTTGAAGATACTTTTTATAAGACATTAACTAGATTATGTACAGAACAATATATTGAAACTGGTGAGGGAGAAAATAAGGTAGGTAATTTTATTGCTGTTTGGAATAATTTATCGGAATATTTAAATGATAATACTTTATTACCAAATATAGCAATTGGTAAATTTACTGAACTTTATTTTAATATATAATGGAAAGTGAGATTCGAAAATTAGCCAGATCAATGAGTTATCAAAATTTGTATAATGCTAGTAAAGAATGTTCTAATATACAATTAGTTGATAATGTTTCTAATTTTAGTGGACTACAAATGTCTTTGATGTATTGGGTTGCTACTTATTCTATTTTGTATCAAGAATTAGCAACGTGTGAAGATAAATATTTAACTGAAAAGGTTATTCAAGATGATGTAAGATGTGATGCTTATTTAATTCATAGAAAAAAGAAGCACGATCATTTTTGGAAAGAACGGCGCAAAGAAGAAACGATGGATGAGATTAGGCATAAACATCCTACGAAGCATCAATCTGGAAAAACGTCATTAATTGAAACACAATTTTATATAGAAGAAAAAGGGAATAAAAATGACTGATTCTACAAGTCAAAAGGTTATAGCTTTTATCTCTGATATATCAGATGTTGAACAAAAGATTCAACGTATTGAGTCGTTGAATAAACAACTTGCTCAACAAATGGGGCAGGACTTTGGAAAAATGGCGACAGTTGTTTCCAGAGAAATGACTAAAGTATCTGACGTGAAAATGATTGATACTGGTGAAATAAAAACAAAACTTGAGCAAGTCGAAACAGTAGTTGAAACAACATCTGGAAAGTTTGTGAAACTTACTGAAACTGTTACTGGTCTTGATAAAGTAAATAAAAAAGTGGCATCGACTATATCTGATGTAACAAGTAAATATAGTGAGCAATATAAAATTCAATCACAGTTACAGGGCAAATCCAGTGATTTATCGACAAATTTTGACAGATTAAGTGATATAAATCGTAAATTTTCTGGACAATTAAAAGAAACAGGAAATGCATCATTTCTTATTAGTAAAAATTTTACAAAATTATCTGATAATACAAAGCAAGTCGGTTATTTAACAGCCACATCTACTGGTAAAATTCTTCAATTTACTGAAACTATTAAGCAAATGCCTAATGGTGTTCAAAAGGTTAGTAGAAGTGTTAAAGATGTAACTGAAGCGTATCATAAACAAGATCAGGTTCTTAAACCTCTTCAAGAAAACACCGTTTCTCTTGGTGATAATATAGGTAGATTAGTAAAACGAGCCGCATTAACTATTCCTATTTGGTTTGCTATGCGACAGGGCGTTAGTGCAGTTATATCTACTTTTCGTGATGGTGTGAAGAGTATTTTGGAGTTTGATGAAGCATTGCAAAAAATTAAGCGAAATTTGTCTGGAACTACTGACGAAATTAATAAAAATATAGGTTCTCTTGCTAGTGAAATAACTAAATTATCTATTGAAACAGGGAAAAGTACTGCTGAAATAGCTGATGCTATTAAAAAGTTTGCTACTATTGGATTTGATGTTGAAGAATCATTGGCGGGAGGTATTGGTGCAACTAAATTGGCTGTTCTTTTATTTGGAGATGCGGGTGATACTGCTAATGCTTTTGCAAGGGCATTAAAGGTATTAATTGATAGAAGTAAAGGAGCTAAATCTGCAACTGAACAAATGAATGAAGCGTTTGCTCTTACAGCAGAATTAGAAAAATATAATCAATTTGAGATTAACGAAGTTACAGCCGGATTGGAAAATTTTGCCACAACTGCTAAAATTGCTAATTTATCAATGCAACAAACTTTAGTATTATTAGCAACTTTAGGAACAGCCGCAGTTGGTGGAGCAAGGGGTGGTACATTATTAAGAACCTCTTTTCAAAAATTAGTAGAAAATCTTGATGAAGTATCTAGCCAACTAGGAATTCATTTAAATCCACAAGTAGATACTACTTATACTGCATTATTAAAAGTAGTAGACGCTATTTCAAAATTAGATGAGCAAAATTTAATTGCAGTTGAATCAACTGGTGCATTGGCTGAAATATTTGGCGGCGTAAGGGGATCATTGCCCATTCAAGCATTAGTAGCATTAAATGATCAATTAAAGAAAAATAATCAAGTGTTACCAGATGTAGCTAAATTTAATGAATCGGTAACAAATGTTTTAAATTCGGAATCTGGTGCGGCTAAACGATTGAGCAATAACCTAAAAGAAATTCGCAAAGGATTTGTTGAATCATTATTTGGAGCCGAAAATTTTGATACTATTATAAATAATCTTGCCGATTCATCAGAACGGGTTGCCAAAAATATTAATCCATTAACTCAACAAATAAAAGATTTATCGCAAGCATTGATTAAGGCAGGATCATCGATTATGCTTCCGATTGATCAAGTTAAGACAGTTAGTGCAATGGGTGGCGATTTATCATCAAAATTATTATCTGTTATTGATAAATTAAAAATTAAATTTGGTGTTAAAAATATCATGGTTGATGAAGCAGTAGGGCAGGAAGTTGTTAATAATATTAATGAGCAATTAAGTAATGAAGAAAAGAATCTTGTTGTTCAAACACCAAAGGTTATTCTTAGTCATGTGGAAGAGCAAGAAATTAGTAAAAAAGTTTTAGCAAATGAAATTGACAGATTAAAAAATTTAGGAGCATTAACTTCAGAAATTTTAAAAGCGACAGATTCTTATAGTAAACAATTAAAAATTGAAGAAACTTCTCTTGATGTATTAGAAAGAAGATTAAATACTGAAAAAGCAATAAATGATGAAAAAAGACTTCAATCTCAATTGGGGTCAGATTCTATTAAATTATATAGAATTGCTCAAGAGCAAGGAACAGATGTTGCAAAGAAAATAGGAGATGTATTATCTGGTGAAGTGGATTTTTCGGCTTTTATTAGACAAGGTGGTAAAGCAGCAGAAGTATTTGCCGATCAATGGGCAGATTTATTTGAAGCAAAGCAAGCCGAACAATTTTTTAGAGGAGAGAGAATTTCAACTCTTCCTAAAAAAGGAGAAAGTGGATTTGATTTTAATTTATTTAATAGAGGCACAGGAAAAGATTTATCTGCTTTGAGAGGTGGAGGAAATATAAAAATTCAAGAAGAAGCAATTCGTGGGATTAGCACCGATGCTCGCATTGAATTATTACAGGCAATAAATGAATTTAAACAAATTGAAAAAGAAAGATTAACCAAAGACGTTAAAATAGAACATCCATCAAGAGTAGAAATTGTTGGTTTGGGATTAGAAAATCTATATACACAGTCAAAATCTCCGATAATTGGCAATATAAAACCAACTTCTTCTATGGATTTAATTGCTAGAGAGGCGGCAAATAATGTTAATGAACGATTAACTGGAAATCAAACAATATTGCCAGATGTAGAATTATCAAAGAATAGATCACAAGTAGGGGCATCTTTTCAATTTTCTTCTGGTGGAATAAATATTTCAATAAATGCCGCAAATCAAGAAGAATTAAATAAGAAAATCGATCAAGAATTTGAAAAGATGAAGAGTAAAACTAAAGAAGAAATTAATAATGAATTATTTGGCAAACAATTTACTAGATAAATAAGAGGTTAATATGGCTTGGAATCCTTCTGCAAGGTTGTATAATTCTGATGGAATAACATTAATATATACGATTTCCGATATTTTAATGCCTATTGATGGATGGCCTAATACAAATAATCCTGCATCGATTATTTTATCTAATGCTAAAAGTCAAGGAGAAATACCTATTCCTATAGGTAATTTAGCGTATGATATAACTATTCGGGGTAGATTAACCGCAGGAAGTTATACAAATTTAATTACAGCATTCACAACATTACAATCTACAATTGCGGCTAATACGCATTATTATTTAAAAATTGATACATCTGAATCAACTACTGATGCAATTAAAGTAATGAGATTACAGTCAATTAATCCATTTAATACGGATAATTGGGTGAGCTGGTGTTATTACGCCATAACTTTTCGTGCAAACAGTTGGGTATAAAGGAGATAATATGAGTTTAACTGTGTATGTAAATACAGGAGCAACAGATGTTGAGGTAGGCACATCTGGTTCAGAATGGACTTCAGTTGATGAAACCGCCGATGAAATCATTTTTACTAATGGTGGCACAGGTGTCACTGATGGTGATCCATTACCTTCTGAAACCGAATTAAATGCGGCAGGATTGGTATTATTAACTCCAAGAGTTGAACAAACAATTACTAAATATTTCTTAGCAGATAATGATGCCAATGAATTAAAACAAATCAATAATATGGGAGCAGGGAATTATCGCTATGTTATGGCATTTAGTTTTAATGCTTCAACTGTGTCTGAACCTGTTTTAGAAGTTTGGGATGATTCTGATTTAGATTCAATTGATTTAGTTTGTTTAGGAGCAGGAACAGCGGCTAGTTCATGGTTTCGAGGAATTACAACAACAGATGCTTTGCCGGGAGCTGGTTGGACAGGTAGTAGATTAGCTGGTTCTGCTGATGGTAATTTTTTATGGCTAAATAATCAAAATGGTGCATTGGCTGGTGCAGATGTTTTGTATTGTCAATTAAAAATTGTTATTCCTTCAACACAAACGGCATCAGCGGCATTAAATCCTGTAATGGTTGTTAAATATACATCGGTCTAATATGATAATTAAAAATTACAATTATGATGAGGCAGTTATTCAAGATTTAGTTGTCGATACTAACTCAACAAATCATTTGTGGGTTTCTTTTGGAAATAATTTAAAAAAGGTATCAGCAAATAAGCCAACACAAATTTATTATGATCTTGATTTAGATGTAACTGCTATCACTAAATTATGTGTTTCAGGCACATATGTTTATTTAGCAGTAAATGATACATCATTAATTGGGCGAAGATACTCTGTTACCAATCCATTGACTACATATGTTGATTATTCATTGCCAGCAGGAATAATTGAATCACCAATTGATGTATTGGTTTATGGATCATATGTTTATTTTTTAATTCCCGGCGAAATTAGCGGAACAAATGCTAAAATTATAAAAATTGGATTAACTGGAACATATCATTCAACGATTGATTTAACAACTGTAAGTGATGCTGTATCTTTTGTTTTAGATTCAAATAATGAAATTCAAGTGCTTACTAATACTGCGCCAGCCACGCTTGTGCGTGTATATAATTTAAGTACAACTCCTGCCTACTCTGTAACGAGTATAAATGATTAAGGAATATTATGGAAACACGAAAATCAGTAAATGTTTATTGGCTTGTTAAAGAATATGATGAAGTAGTTTCTTCTGGTGCAATTCATAATACAATTGTTGATGATGGATTAGAACAATTAGATAAATTGTCAAATGGAGTATCATCTGATTATTTTGATGATATAGCTATTGGAACAGATAGCACTGCTGTTACTACATCGGATTCAGCATTAGGAACTGAATTTGATAAACAATTAGCTACATTAACTTATACATCAAGTAAAGCGCAATGGTATTATGAGTTTACTTTTCCATCAGGTACATCTGAATCGATTGAAGAAATTGGTGTATTTAATGGTGCAAGTGTGATGATGAATCGAGCTTTAACTGGTGGAATAGCAGTTACAGCCGCAACCACTTTACAAATAACTGTTACTTTAAATAGTACAAGAGCGTAAGGAATATATATGGCTGGAATTGACAGTTTTACAAAAATTTGTCTCCATAATGACGGATTAGATGGAGGAACAACATTTGTTGATTCTTCTTTATCTGCTCATACTGTTACTGCAATAGGTACAGCACAGACTGATACAGATCAATATAAATTTGCTACAGCAAGTGCTTTATTAGACGGTAATAGTGATGGAGAAAGTGTAGCTGATTCAGCAGATTTTGATTTAGAAAATTATGATATGGCAATTGATTTTTGGGTGCGTTTTGCAAGTTTAAGTGGTAATCAATGCTTTGCTGGTAGACCTACTTCTGGAACAAGCTATTTTTATTTTGCTATGGAAGGTGGGGCTATTCGTTTGCGAGATTATAATTCTGGCAATATTCTTGATTTATCTTTTGGAAGTCCGTCTTTATCTATTAATACATGGTATCATTTTGCAATTACTAGAGATGGTAATAATTTTCGCTTTTTTATAGACGGTACTCAATTTGGTAGTACTCAAACAAGTAGTGCAACCTTTACAAATCGGAGTGATGCCTTTCAAGTTGGATGTAATACTGTTATTGGGTATTTTGTTAATGGATGGATTGATGAATTTAGATTATCTATTGGCAATTCAAGATGGACTTCAAATTTTACACCAGAAACAAGTGCTTATACTTTAGATACGTTAGAAGCCTTTAGTGTAGATGAAACAGTTGTTTGGAATGATGAATTTGATTGGCCTCAAGGAACTGCTAATTATGGTCGAAAAATTATTTCAATAAATCCTTTAGTATTTGTATCTTATGAATCTCCTGCAAAAATTACAAAAGTAAATGTAAGTGATCCAGAAAATATTACTTGGCAAGCGGTTGAAATAACAGGATTAGATTATGCCAAAGGAGTTTGTTATAATTCAAATACAGGATATATTTATGTATCTGGTGATGGAGGAAAAATTGCAAAAATTGAGTTGGCTAATATTTATAACCAAACAATTTTTAATACTGGCGAAACAGATAATTTAGAGAGTATAGTTGTTTTAGAAGATTTCTTTAGAACATTTGTAAATACTGATGACGTAAGTGGTGAAATTGTTATGATTGATGAAGCAACTATTTCTTCTATTAATACTGATTTAAGAATTTTAAAGCAGTATCAATCGATTTTATCAACACGATTAGATATTATTTTAGGGCTATTTTTAAACACAGATTTAAGAATTACATCTACTGTTCCAAAAGTTATAAGCACAGATTTAAGAATTTTACAATATGCTTATAATGAAGTATCACAACATCCAATAAGCGATTCAGATATATTGATTTATATAAATGGTGTAGAAGTTACCCAATATAATGATGTCGATATGAGAAGTATTTCAATTATTTATAAAGAAAATGCTGATATAACTGCTTCAATGAAATTAAATCGACAACATGATAAACTTAACTATACTTATTCGGGTGTAGCTTCTGAAATTACAAATAATAATGCTATAATTATAACAATAAAAGGAATTACTGTATTTTCAGGAACTATTCGTACTATTCCAGCAGAAAGTGAAACTGAATCTGTTACTATTGAAGCAATTGCCGATGAGCCAGATGCTTTATTTAATTCAGTTACTATTCCAATGGCAACATTAAATGATGATTGTCATTTATATCAATGTTTTATGCATAATCCAACGATTGATAACCCAATTGTTAATACTAATGCTATCATTACATCAAATGAGAATCAATATTGGACGGGGGATGAATGGAGTGGAAATAGAAAAAAAGCATTATCATTTGCAAGTTTTGCATTAGCAGAGGCATATATTTTAGCCAATGCAAAATTAAGAGGCAAATTATCTCAAGAAGTATATCCAACTAATGAAGACACAAATATTGAGTATTATAAAGGTATTTATGTTAATTTAGGTATTCGAGAAACACAAAATATTATTCGATTATCAACATTTCTTAATTCGACTACTTTGGCAGAAGAGGTTGAGCGGGGATTATTTAAGGCTAAATCAACATGGGAGTATTTTTGGTTTGGGTCAGCCACTAATTTTATAAATGGTGATAGTTGGGCGACGTCACATTATATTGGATCATTAGGTAATTTAACTAATGGTCCATGGATAATTGATGGATTATCTTATAAATATCAAAAACAATTAGATAATACATATGAAGATTTAGGAACATATACATTAGGATCAGAGCCATTTTTTGAAATCCGTCCTCGTAACGGTGCATTAATTACAAAAGATCGTTGGGAAGATAAAGGAGATGGATTATATAGAGTAAAAGATGAAGGGTATAGTTATATTCAATACGCTAAAGATGTTGCTGATTTAGAATATGCCAAATTAAAAAATATAAATGGTGATCTTTTACCTATTACATCAGCGACAATTCAATTATCATTAGATGGTTATTTTTATTATAATATTAAATTATTGACTCGAATTAATGTTTCAAATACAACTACTTCAAATATTTATAATGGAAATAATGGGTTTCCTGTTGCTGTTAAATCAATTACTATTAATTTATCAGACATGAAAGTTGTTTTAACTTGTGATAATAAATTATCTATACAAGAGATTCAAAAAATTGATGATGCTTATCCATATGAAGATAGTGATAAATATATTTATGAAGCAGAGTCGGTGTTAAATTATCAAAAATATGATTTAAGTGTTTCAGCACATATTCCTGTTTCGGGATATTCGTTTGAAACAATTACAAGGTATGGTACATAATGAATTTGTATGAAAATCGTCAAAAAATAACTAAAGAATTTGGGCAAATTCGTAAATTACAGAATGATTTATTTCGATTATCTAGAGTATCTATTCAGAAAAGTACAGACGCTTTTTTAAAGCAGATTAATAAAGTTGAAATTGATACAACACCAATTTATTATGATCTTTATCAATTTGATGGAGTAACATACGCTGTAGGAGATGGAGGATCGCCGGCTCCTGCTTCTGCTTATACAGCAACATTAATTTCTGGATCAACTTATTCTTATACTTTTAAATATTCGATTTGGGCATTTCCAGTATTATCTGGGGAAACACCAGAAAGTATTACAGATGGTGCAACTCCTTGGACGTATCAGACAACCATTGCTATTGTTAAAAAGGTAATTAATTTTGCAAAAATGCCGGATTGGGCAATTGATGGGTCAAGATTAGTGTGCTATATGTATAATTTAGATGGTTCATTAGTTGGTAATTTAGAATTTATTTTATTAGAAGGTGGTGATAATACACAGCAAATGTCGGTAGATTTTTCTTATTTTTATAGATGGGTAAAACAAATTAAAGGATATGACTTTGAATTTTATGCAATTTATCCAGTTGATACAGGGCATAATTTAACACTATCGGCGAATCTTTATTTTTATAATCCAAAGAATTATCATGAAAATAAATCCAATAAATTATAATTTTCAAAAGTTTCAATCTGATATTCAAAAAGCCAAAGTTTCTTTTAAAGAGAAAAAGAATCCAACATTAACTTTAAAAGGGGCAAATAACCTTATATCACGAAGTAATCTAATTTATGATTCTGATTGGGTTATACCTGTTATTGAAGATATAGATGGTGCAGTATCTGCTGTGTATGGCGAATTATTGCCACAAAAAGTGCCTTATAATTTTGAATTTGATTTAAATGTATCAGAGTCTTATTTGCCATTTTTAGATTTTAATATAATTACTAAAACAAATTCAGATCAAGAAGTGTGGGGAGTAGGTCAATTTAGTTTTTCATCTTTAAGAGAACCAACGTTTCAATTATATGATTGGGAAGGTATTACTGAATTAAATGGTGGTTTTATTGGTACTACAGAATATTATCATGAGCCAGCTTATCCGCCATCACTTCCTACTCCAACTGAAGCAAATACAGGGATTCCATTTCCAGAACCCAGTGGTGCGTATTCTAAAACAGCTACATATACACGAGTTTATATTTCTAATGTTGGTACTGGATTAGGCCCATTTAATTTACGAGGAGATGGATCAAGTACGGAAATTGAAGTAACGCCCGGAGTTTGGCAAGATTTTTATGCTTGGATGGTAGATTTATTTATAACTTATGCGCCATTTGCTAATTTTAGTGTATCTTTACAATCGGCATATTGGATTGACTTTATTCCTTCTGTATATAATTTTCCATTGCCAAACGATACCGCAACTCATTATTCGTTACCTTTAGGTACAACAACTGACACATCTAATTGTGATGAAAATTATCAAACTCAATATTGGACAGTTGATTCTTTAACGGATTTTAATGATTATGTTACATTAGTTGGATATGATGAAGCGTATGACGTGTTTACATCATACTATCCTGATTTGATTATTACTGAAGAGGGTGACGGGCCTCCTTATCATGCTTATGAGGCAGTATCAACCGAAACAGTAAAGACATGTAATCAGCAAATAGTTATTACAAAAATATCTGATTCTCAATTTCATTTTAATATTAAGGGGTATTTATTATTAGTAAGTCAAGCAAAGATAGAAACCGATTTTTCTGATCCCACATTTCCCACATATCAACCAGAAGGTACTGATTTATTTGTTCGTTTAAAAGTTTTTTATAATTCATGGTTAAAATCTCATTCATCTATTTCTTATACAAAATGAAAAATATTCAATTACAAATCGGTGAATTGCACCAATATTCTGATTTAGTAAAAAAGGAAATAATTAAAGCAGAGAAGAATAAGCAATTATTAAAATCTGTTCAATTAGTATCTAATTTTTTTACTACTTTTGTAGATATATCAACTGAATTTGAATATATGGATGTGTTGGAAGAAGATGGGGAAATAACTGCATTATATAAACAGTGGAATGAAGTAATTTATATACAAGAAGAATTAGAAAATAGTTTGGATTTTATTTTGCCATTTATTCATTATGAAGTGATTTTTCAAGAAGAAGTATCAAGTGCATTAAATTATTATAATACGCACAATGATCTTTATATATCAAAATTTTATGAAATAAGAGATAGTACTTCTTTATATCTTAAGCCATCAATTTCTATACAAAAAACAGAAAATGTGAATGCTCAAGAATTAATTATTCCTAAAGTTAAATTGAGAATTAATTTAATTAATCCATTACAAGAGGTTTTATAGATTAGGGTTGCCAGTATTTTTTTAGAATATATTTGTAAGTAAATTTTTTAATAAATGGCTGTTGAAAAAAAGAATTTAGTTGTCCTGATATTGAATATTTGTTATAGAAATTAGTCGAAAACATTAGATTATATAAGTTAGGTTGGGATAGAGAATTGTTATAGATAAACCATTTACGTTTAATCGATTTAAGAATGGTACGGATGAAATATAAATCAATTGCTATGTATATTTTATATTTATAATGCCAAAATAAAGCATCTGGATAACCAAATTTATACATTATAAATAGTCTTTGTTGGACAACTATATGTGGTGCTTCTGATGGCATTTTAATATAATATCTATCGGGAAATGTTGGGAGATCAATCATTTCAATATCATTAAAAATAAATAATCGCCCAATCCGAATTCCCTTATCTTTTTTCACAAACCGAATTGTTAGAAAAAAATTATGATAAATCATTAGTTCCTTTTAATAATAGCATTACCAATTATACCAATATGCCAATCTTTATGATTGGTTAATTGTGCTTTTCCCCATTCAAATTTTTGAAGAGTTGTATTCCAAACCATTGATCTAAATTCATCTTTCCCCCATATACCTTTTCGTTGTAACGCTTGCCCTTTAGAAAAATTAATTGAGAATTGATAAATATTTAATCCATGCTTGGCTAATAGATTAATTCCATCAATTGTTTGTCCTTGCTTATTTAAAATATTATATGAATAGTCTTTAGAGTATAAATAATCGGAAAATCCTTCTAAATAAATAATAGGGGTTTTTCTGATAAAGAATTCTACTGATTTAATTGGAAACCAAGGCAAATTTCGCCAAGGACATTTTTCGTCAGTAATTATTTCATTATTTGAGAGAGTAATTTTTAACATTAATTATTTTCCTCATAGAAATCACATACTGCATTAGCATATCTTATTTCTGCATTATTTAAAGAACTTTTATTCTTTTTATTCCATTCATAAATTCCATAAATATTAACTATTCCTAAAATTAATGAAAGCCACATTAATGATATATTGTTTAAAATAATTGATTGCCAAATATATAATATATTTCCAAACAATTGAAAATAAAATCCTAAAACATTCTTTTTACAAAGATAAATCCCACCAATTAAAAATAAAAGATTACTAATCCATCCAATTATTTGAGCCATTTCAATCCTTTTTATAAACTACTTCATAATTTGGGTTATTTAATAAATAATAATATAGTGATTGAGTAGTTATTTCACTATGTTTTTTTGCTCCAAATTTTTCATTTAAAGCATCTAAATACCATTTACAAACTCTATTTACACAAATTTCTTTATTAGGTGATTCAATATACCTTGCAAACCATTTAATTCCTGTTAGCCAAGTAAATAATTTTCCAAAAATATTTAAAATATCATATTTTTTATCAATATCAGCATAAGCAATAGTAAATAATTTATATGTATCATCAAAAGTTAAAAATTTTTTTCTAAAAATAATCTGCTTTCCATTAAACTTCCATTCAGATACTTGTACTGTTTTTTGTTGTTCAATAATATATGGGCGTCTATTAATTATCATAGCTACATGATAATATGGTACATTTACTAATTTTTTAGTAATAAAATAATATAATTGATGCCATATAGTAGGAGATTGCATAAAGAATTTAACACACTTAGCACCAAAATGAGTTCCATCTGATAAAATAATATCTCCGATTTGAGGAATATAATCCATTTACATACCCTCCAAAAATAGCCTATAATCAAGTAGAAATAGGGCAAGGTTGAACGATCTTGTATTTTCTTATGATTGGTACTGTATTGGTGAATTTTGAATCGTTTCGAGCAATTTATCAATTGAGCCAATAACTTGATAAGTTTCCCACACAGTTTGTTCATTTAAGGCATAATGCATTGCTATTAAACGACATAGACGTTTTAGTAGTATTTCGCTCATTTAGCTCCTTTTGTTGATGATTAGCTTATTTTAAGTATATCATAATTTAAATAGAATTGTCAAGATTTGAATATTTTTGATAATTTTTAGCTCTATCTAAATTTTTGTATTCAACCCAATTGGCAATTTGGTATTTTTTACGAAGAGTGGTTAATCCTTCATTAAAATTTATTCTACGAAATTGGGTGTATTCTTGTGGTCGATCAGTCATTTTATTACAATAAATATAATTTGTCCATCCACATTTAAATCCTTTTTGCTTATATTCCCAAAAAAAGGACTCATGCTCTCCTAATAATAAATTTTCATCCCATTTTGTTTGTAATAATGATTCCGTTGTAGCAATAAATATATTTCGACAAATATCAACATTATATATATTGTTTTCAGGTCGAATAGATTTATCAATAAAAATAAGTTCAAAATGTTTTCCTTCAATAAGTGATAGCGTGGCCTCCCACTCACAAACGGACGAAATTAATTCAAACCCTATGAGATTATAATTAAATAATTTTTGTTTTAGTATGTCTGGTATTTTTTTAATTGATTCATTAAATAAAAAAGAATCACTTGCAATGAAGGTGTATTCACAATTTAATTCTTTACTTAATTTAACACCTATATTTCTTCCAATAGATAAACCTGAATTAAAAGGAATTGTGTGATAGTGACAATAGGAGGGTAAAGAATTTAACCATGTGGTCTTTTCATCTGATGGATTTCCTTGATCAATAATTGTAATAATCATTCCATCAAAATAATTATTTATTAATGATTGAACAGATTTATAAAGCAATTGATCTCGAAGAAAAGTGGTGATTATAAAATTAACGTTCCCAATTTTTTCCATATAAATTCTCCAAATATCCTATAACTGGCAATGGTACATTTGTAGGTATTTCTTGAATAGTCCAAGGCTTCGTTTTATTAGGATATGGTAATACATGTATGGTTATGTTGTTTTTTATCCAAGTATTTTGAATTGGTTGAAAACCATTATTTAATAAGTAATGTTGTATTTGGTCATTTAAGGTAATTCCTACCCATATATGTTTTGAATCAGATAATCGTTGATGTTTAATAATTTCTAAACAACTTTTTTGTAATAAACAAATTCGAAAGCCTTGATTTAATCCAAGTTTCAATAAATCAATTAAAATATCTTGTGTATGAAATGATGGAATAATTGGAATTTTCTTTTGTGTTTTTAATACATTTTGATAAATTTCCTCATAGGGAAAGAGTAATTTTTGTGGGGTATAATTTTTTTCTCGCCAAAGAGTTAATTTTTTTTGTTCTGCTTTTAAAATTGTAGGATTAAGAATATAATGCTTTAATGTTTCTTCCAAAGTATTTAAATTTGCATAAATAAATGGAAATTCTGGACTTGAATGCCCTGTAATAGCAATTGCTCCAAAACAAGCGGCATAAATTGATGTATTGTGGAAGGTATCATTTACTATATCGTCAATAATAATATCAGCTTTTCTTTTTCGATTTAAATCTTCTTCATGTGATACCCCTTCGATTAAATCAAATGTAAACTTTAGCCCTTGTTTTTTTAAATTATTAATAATTTGTAATACTTCATTATATCCTTTAGAGCTTGAATTAGTAATTGGGTAACGATTTGTTGGTGCATAAACAATGATTGGTTCTGAATTATTTTTTTGAATATTTTCATTAAATAAACAATTAACCAATGGCACATATGTAGTTGACCATTGTGTAAAAACACGTTTTTGTGCTGGTTGATTGGCTACAGTAATTAAGTCAGAAAGTCGATTTTTTCGATTATAATATACACCATTGTTTTCTAATGATAAATCATAAACTGTTGTAATAACCTTTTTTGTTTTGATTAAGTCTTGAATTTCTTGTGTTTCTCCCCAAAAGCCATGATGAATATGTACAATGTCAGCTTCTTGAATTGCTTTAATACATTCTTCTTTTTGGGTTTGCCAAAATAAATCGATTGGGAATTTTCGAAAAGGTACAATATCTGTATGTTTGGTAGAATAATCTGATCCTAATATATAACGAGATTCAAATTTATCGGAATAGTTATTTAATAATTGGCTTAAATAATATCCTGAATTAGCGCAAGGAATTCTTGCAAGTTGTACTACTTTGATTTTTTTTGTTAATTGTGTTTTTGGATGTTTATTATATAAATTTGCATAAATTCGATCCAGCCATAAAACATTTGTGAACCAATCATTTTTTTGAGTAACTTTTTTTCTATTTTCTTTGCCAATAGTAATTAATTTTTCAGGATTATTTTTTAAATTATCTAATACATTATTAACTTGTTCAACAATATTTTTTTGCTTATCAATAATAAATTCAGGAGATAATAATTCAGTTGCTAATCCGGTATTGGTTGAAATAACTACTTTACCCGATGCCATAGCCTCTAATAAAACCATTGGACTGCCTTCAGATTCACTTAAAATCAAAAGAATTCCAATAAATTTATAAAAATCTTTCATTTCTTGTAATGTACGATTTGTTTTAAAAAATTGTTTTCCATAATTACTTTGGGTTTGAACAGGAAAATTTAATTCTTTTAAAAGATCAAAGTTTTTGACTTTACATTCAGGATTTCCAGCCCATCCAATTTTAAAAGTATTATTATCTGATGTATCTTCCCAATAATGTGTGTCAATAAAATGAGGGATGAAGCGAAGATTTTCTTGTTTATTTTTTAATCGATTATAAATATCTGGGGAACTAGCTACAGCCAAATCACATTTAGTTAAATATCGTGGCAAATCCAATTCAATTTCTGAATTATACTGAACAACAATTTTAACATTTTGTTCTTGAGCAAAAGAAATTAATCCTCTATCTTGCAAACATTTATAATGACAACTGCCGGGAATAATTAATATGTCAATATTTTTTAAATCAGTTCTAGTCACTTTATCAAACTTTTTACGAATAATGTTGTGAGAACTATATAATTTATATGCTCTTGTTTCAAAATCAAAGACCCATCCATCTACATCATAAAGAAATAAAATATTTAATTGTTTATGTTTTTCAACTAGTTCTGAATATGTTTGCTCATATATTAAATAATCGGGATTTGATTGTTTATAGTTCTTTTCGGAAGAAAAATGAGGATGGGTTAAAGCAGAATTAGCTCCTAATAGTGCAAAAAAATCTAATGCGTTAAAATTGTGCATTATACGATTTAATAATGTTTGCTGAATATTACCAAATCCGCATGATCCGTTTAATAATTGTTGCTTTTTTACTAAAACATTATATCTATTAAAAATTTCTTCACTTGTCCATTTTGGTGAATGTAATCCAACAACTTCAGAATTAGCAAGCCATTTATAACCCGATTGTGTAATTCGATTTAATTGTTCTACTTCACAGCTTGGGTGATTTAAATTATAAGGAAATTGTTTAAATATTTCGTGGTTATAAATTTTAATACCCATTAAATTAATATTATAATGAACATCATGTAAATAACAACATACCATTGCATATTTGGGTTGAGTAGTAATAGCTTTATACAAAATTTCGATTGCATCTGAATTTAGTACCATATCTTCGTCTACTTGCACAAAATATGGAGTAGTGCATCTATTAAGCATTTCTTGAAAAGCAACGGATAATGGCGAATATTCTCGAATAATATTTACCTTAAATGAACAGGATTGATTTTGTAACGATCTAATGCAATCCAAGTAATTAATATTTTGTCCAGTTGTAATAACGAAAATCGTTAAATCATTGATTTTCATAGATAAAAACTCCAATTTTTTTACCAGATACAGGGTAAGTTTTGCTATCTTTTAATTTTGGATGAATAAATTCTTTGTATTCCCATACTGAAATATGGCTTTCATGTTTATTATCCCCATCAAAATCATATCGCCAATCACCTAAAGGGACGGCAAAAATAGCCGTCTTTGAATGTTTTAAGATTTCTTCAAAAACAAATTTTCCATCTTCTTTATTCAAATGCTCTAATACATCAGTCATTAAAATTAAATCATAATTACTAATTTTATTTTCTTTAAATAATTTAACAATGTCTTCATTATAAATTGTATCATAATAGTGTTTAATTTGATCAGTAATATAAGGGGTATAAATTTCTACGCCATCAATACGAACTTTCCATTCTTTTTTCTGCCATCGATTTGCACCATAAACTTCTAAATATTCTCTTGCGAGAATTCCATATTTACCAAATCCTAATCCAATTTCTAGCATGGATTGTGGATTCTTTATTTTAATAGCATTAACGATTTTAGTAATGTACGACCAATGAGAAGTAGGCATTAAATTATCTCCTCTATAATGGCTTGCCCAACCAATAATGGATCAAAAATTTGTCGGGCTGTTTGTTTTATTTGAGTACGATTAAATGTTGATGCTTTTATTTTTTGTATAGCATTATATATTTCTTCAATATTATACCATTGAACAATTTCACCAGCATTTAAATCTGTAATTCTAAAATTATTGGGAGAAACATTTTCACTAACAATTGGAAGCCCACATACAAGATAATCAATGATTTTACTATTAATTGGGATAGAAGTTACATGTGGCGATGGATAAAAATTTAATCCTACATCAGCATATTTTAAATATTTGAAATGTGAACCATATGAGAAGTTACCTGTATTAGTGAGCCAATGAATTTTTGGATGAAATTCATTCTTCATTTCCTCTTTTGATACATGACGGCACGAACTACCATCAGGAGGCGCATAAATACCTCCAATATATAAATTAATTCCTTTTTCAACTAATTGATTTAAAATTTGTTTAGATCGTCCAGTAATAATTCCTGTATAAATTGTTTTAAATGTATTATCTGTAAATGGATTTGTTGTATCAGCATCGACAAAATCGTATAATGGCGACGCAAAATTCACTAAACAAACTTTTGCACTAGGATAATGCGATTCATAAAATTGCTTATATTGATTTATTTCACAAGGAAAAATATAATCAAATAAACTAATCAATGGATGAGAGCTTTGTGCTGTAATGTATAGACATTTTTTTCCTTTAAAATTTTGTAGTACTGTTTTGGAAAATTCCAAATCAAAAAGAAATGATTCTAATCCCCAAAATAAAATCATATCATAGTCACTATAATCTTTCACTATTTCATTTAATACAGTTGCCTTTCCAAATAAATCACATTTATGCCCTAATTTACGAAAGATGTCTCGAAATAAAAGTGTATAATAAGTACTGCAATGTGATTCTAATCGATTGTTTTGAAAGTACTCATATGTGCCATAGAATGATTTTATCAATATTTTCATAAATTTTTCACCGCCAATGCAATTCCTAAATCTCTATTATCTCCTTCAATGTATTTGGTAGGAAAGGTAATAATTGTCCATCCTTTAATTGTTTGAAGAAAATCTTTGACATCATTTCCACATAATGCGTCATGAAATAAAATAATATCAGTATGATCTTTACAATTATTAAAATCGGTTTGAACACCTTTTAAGGTATGATCTCCATCAATAAAACACATATCAACTTTTCCAATTGATTTAAATAGTTCAGGAATTGTTTTAGCAGAATCTCCTTTAATTACTTTAACGTATTGATCAAAATTCATTTGTGTAATATGTTTTCTAGCCACTGGTTCAACTACACCAATATCTAGTCCATAATTATTCCATTGATCTGCTGCATAAATTATTGGTTTAAAATGATTATCTAAAATAGCTTGACAAAAAACAATGGTAGAATATGCTTTATATGTGCCAATTTCAACAAGCGATTGAATTTGAAAAGCCCTAGCAACTGTGTACATCACATCATAGCATTGTTCGCCACTACCTAATCCAATACCAGATTGTTTAATAAGATGTTTTATAATATTGATCGCTGGCATTATTTTACCTTTTTGTAAACAACTAATTGGACATTTAATTTTTCCCAATTCTCTTCTTCAAAGGGAATACAATGTTTATCAGTAATGTCTTTAATTTTTTCAGGAATACATTCTGTTCTATAATCATGCCCACAAACAATACTATTGTTTGGTAGTAATGGAACCCAAGTATTCATTTCTATACTTTTATCTAAGCCATCACAAATCATTAAAACTGGTTCATTGCCAATAATTGATTGTAAGTATTTAGTAGTTTCATCACTATAAATATCCTTTGCTAATACTATTACTTTTAAACAATCTAAAACATTTTGAATGGGTTCAATTTTATTTGGACGAATATCAACAGTATAAACTGGAATATTTCTTTTAATTCCCCATAAACCAAGAACCATTGTTAATGCTCCATAGCCAGTACCTAATTCAATTATTTTAGTAATTTGACTATTTTGATTCATTATTCTATCAATTACATAATACAGATAGTAATTATGTTGTTGGTATTGTCCAATAAAATTAAGATGCCATTGCCAAGAAATATCCGAATTGATTCCCCATAGAGCTTGTGGTGTTGGTTTATTCATTGTTTAATCCTTGGTAAATAGTGAAAAACTAAACTTCTATCTTTTGGTTCCCACGCTCTATATTTTGGATCAACATCCCATGTACCATAATCATATTGTAACAATGGGATAGTTTGATTTGGAATTAAAAAAGAATTATGCTCTAATTTTACTGTTTTAAAAGGTAAAAGAATATCTTTATGAAAATATCCATTAATTGAATTGATTAAATAATATTTGTCATTTTCAATCCATGAACTCCATACATCAACAATAATTTTTTTATCAGGTGATAAGATATGTGTTTGTCCAATACTTTCAAATGTTTTTATAAGAATGCCATCCTGCTTCCAAATTTTATGAAATTCTAATAATTCTTTTTGTACATCTATTCTATTTGTATAATTACTTAAATATGAAATATCAATGTCATTATCGTGTTTTAAAAATGTTTGTTGACGAAATGCACCAAGTAATGTACCATAAATTAAATACATATCCACATTTAATCGCTTTTTAAAATAATCTTGAATTGTTAAAAGTTCATCTGAATATTCTTTTGAAAACAAATTAAAATTAATTGGTAATAAATTCATAAGTATTCCTTAAATAGATTGATTAAATTAAACGTTTGTTCTTGATCAGTTATTGTTAAATATGGAACTATGTGTTGGTATAAAAAACTAGAATCGTTGCCATTATTTATAAAATCGTCGCCAATATATATAATATTTGCATGAGGGCACTCTTGTTTAATTTTTACAACCGTATTAAATTTATTAACATCTTTTGGAACTATATCAAATGAAGATGTACCACCAATCATAACATTATAATCTGGCAATTGTTTTTGTAATATTGGTAATATTTTGTTTCGAATTTTTTTATTTGGGTCAAATGATAATTTATCTTTTAATAATGCCTCTGCTCCTAATAAGGCAAATGTAATCATACCTGATGGATGAATTTCAAAACTATCGCCTAAATAATTTGTTAAATTAAATATTTTTCGAATTTGCTGAATTACTGTTTTAATTTGTTTTAAATTAATATTTGGCGGTGTTTGATTTATTAAAACCAATTGCCTATTTTTCCCAATACCAGTTTCTAATCCATAATTCCCATAAATAAGAACATCATCAATTTTATTAATTTGCGCATAAATTCGTTGACAATTTCCTCCACCTAATAATCGGATCGAAACCTTTGTTTTTAATTTCTTTAATAATCGAAACAGTTCATTTTGAATCATTTGTCGAGGTAATGTAATTGTTCCATCAATATCAAATATAAGAATAAGGTTATTTAACATATTTTAAGACCTTTACGAATATGAATGATATTTCCATATTTTTTTGTATCACAATAAGATAGAATTGAAGTCGCAACTTCTTCAGGAGTTAGCATTTCTGTAATGATTGCATTTGAATGTATGGTGCTTGCCATGTTTGTATTTACCTTTTCTGGGCAAATACAATTTAAATAAATTCCTTGTTGGGATAAAATTTTTGCTTGACTTTCTACTACACTATGCAATGCCGCTTTAGAAGCAGAATATAAGGTTAAATTTTCTCGTCCACATGTTGCTGATGATGAAGAAATAAAAACAATATTAATTGGACGCTTCTTGCATTTTTTTGCAAATTCAATAATTTTTAAATTAGATAATAAATTTATTTTAAAAACTTCATCATAACGATCTAATATACCGTCTTGATCAGTATATGCAATTCCACTACAATTAATAATAATATCATAGATAGGTAAAAAATCAAAATTATCTGTTAATAAATTATGATCTTTAGACGACAATGTATTTACATTAGCAAATGCGTTTTTTAATTTTTTAGCTACACTTTTTCCGATTCCACCTGTACTTCCAAATAATAAGGCGTTTTTATTTTGAAGAAAAGGTTTATGTGGCATGTATTGATTATATTTAAGTAAATGTTCTAAGAAAAAAATATCTTGTGGATATGTAATTTTATAATTTGGATGAGAAAGAGTAATTAATTTTAATTCTGTATAAGGGATATGCTGATATGCGGCAATACATTGATCATTGTTTGGATCAAAATATTTAAGAAAAAACTGATAATCAAATCCTTCAGGCGACATTGTAAGACAATATTGATCACGATCAATAACAGGATAAAGAGAATCTGTTATTTTTGTTGATACAGATACGGCTTTATGAGTTTTTAATGCATCTATTAAAATTTTAAAATCTTCAGTAAATATTAATGGTCTAGCACCGTCATGAATAATAATTTTATCCGGCGAATATTGTTTTATATGCATTAAACAATTATAAATGCTTTTATTTCTAGTAGCACCACCAATAATCCAATCCGCCGTTGGTGGAATTAAATAAGCATATTGTTCAGAAGGAATAGTAATGACAATTTTTTGAAATATTCCTGATTTTTGCATTGCGTCATATGAATATAGAAATACTGGTTTACCATTTAGTTTAACAAATTGCTTTGGAACTGTTGATCCAAACCGTTGTCCATTGCCACTTGCTAAAATAATTCCAATATTTTTATTCATAATCATTATATGCTTTTAAATTTTGGTTTTTTAATTCATCTAACGTGAAAAATTTACCATTAATAAATTCGCCGCCCTGTTTTAATCTAATAATATCTAAATCATCCAAAACTCCTTCTTTTACAAAAGAAATTTCAATTATAAAACTATTTTTAAATGCTTTAAATTGATGAATAATTGTTGGATCAATATCAAATGGTTCATCTAATTTTAATTGATAATCGCCCAAATCAGTAAGAATATGTACATTTCCTTTTAAAAGAATAAATCTATTAAACTTTTTCTTATGATAATGTAAACTACATGCTGTATTTTCACGAATATATAAATGATCTATTTTACATTGCTCAGATGTATAAAGATTATTTACAATGCCCCATATTTTTAATGATTTCATTTTTTAATAAACCTATCAATAATATGCACGATATAAAGTATTGAACCAAATAATGAAGCAATAATTGATATTGTAAAAATAATAATTGATTTCATTTGATTTTTTCTCGAATTACTTGTCTTGTTTCATCTTGATTAATAATTTCTTGATTCAGCATTGCATAAAATTGTTCATAAGTAATTTTTAGAAATATATTTATTTTACTTAATGGTGAAACATTATAAATTTCAATTCCTTCTTCTTTATATGTTTCAAAAGGCTTATACCAAATATTATTTAATTCATCTACATCATTGAAATTGCCTGTATGATATAATTCTTTTTGAATATTTATATGATAAAACTTACCAACCCCTGTTCGATTAATTGTTCGCCATTTAATAATTCCATCTTCTTTTTCATAAAAATGAGTATATCCATTTATTTCTGTTGCATCCATACCTAATAAAAATATTCTTCTACATCCCAACCCTATAGCTAAAGAAATTGATGCCAGTCCAATTAATTGAAATGAATAATATTTATTTAACTTGCAAGATTCCTTTCCATGATATGTTTTACTATCATTAATCAGAATAACATTATTATCAATTTTTGGATAATCTTTATTAAAAAACTTATGATCAAATTTTCCAATAATTAATGGTATATCTTTCAAATTATCTTGTTGAGAATAATAAAACGTATAATCACCAAATAATTGAATAGTTGAATTAAACCATTTATATGAAAAATTTGTACCAATTGTAAAAGAGTTTTTTATTTTATTCCAAATATCCAATTCTTCTATTGGGATTGATCTATCTGGTCTAATAGATGAACCACCACCAATTATAATACAATCATTTGGTATCATTTTTATTATATGCTTGATTGAAAATTTCTTCTGTCAAATTACCAATTGAAACTAGCATTTCTGTATAGATTCTTTCAGCATTTTGTTTTGCAGATTCTTTTGCTTCATTTAATGTCTTCACAATATATGCCTCATTTATAATGCGTTTTTTATTATCAGCACAAAGAATTTCATACCTCAATTGCTCACCCTTTTCTAATTCTATATAAACAATTGCTGTAATAACTCCTCGTCCAATTTTATAATCATCAATTGTATAAATAACATCATTAATAGCAAATTTAGGAATTCTGTTCATTTGTTGATTCCTCTTTCTTTGATTCGTTTATTTTTTGTTGATACTCTGCTTCAAATTTATCATACTGTTCATCATTAACTTTTTCAATATTTTGAATAGTTGTTTTAAAAAAAGTATTAAAGTCTTTTAAACGTGGTTCGTATTTATCGGTAATGGCTTTAAGCTGTTCTTTATATTCTTTTTTAAGTCTTTCTTTAGAATATAGATTTTTAAATTTATTAATTGCTACCTTTTTAGCATCATCCATTGTCGCATATAATCTTTCTTCGTCAATGTCATTAATTGGTTGAGATAAACCATATGCTCTAAGTACATATTTAATCTTTGGGCCATTAACTGTATAATGAATATATAATTCACTGACAGTACATTTAATCGGCGTAAATTGTTGAACAATATAAATTATTTGATTTTGTTCAAATTTAGGTGTAACAAATTCCATTTATTTTTCTCCTTATTTATAAAGTTGCTCTTCATTAAACCATTCTTCAACAATTATTGTTTCGTTTCTTCCTAATTCAATTGCTTTTGTTATTACCGCATATATCAAATATTGCATTTTAGCATGTTTACGATACTTTTTAACAATTCCATCAAATTTACCATAGAAATCATCAACCACAGTAACTTTATCTAAAAATTGAAATTTCATAATTCCTCACTTTTTAACAATAACGTATTTACCATTTTGTGGTCTGGTTATTTCAATAGTATCACCAATTTCAGGATTTAAATCACGTAAAAGATAATATACTGCCCATGTACTGATTTTTAATTCTTTTTCATTACCTTCTTCATCTACAACGGCCATTAAATCATAGTAACCTTTATCTTCATGATTTGCACCTTTATAATTTAGCTTGGGATTATCAGATTTCACTCTTTTTAATTCGCCTATAATCGTTAATACAACGGGCGTTTTTTCTTTATTTGTTGGATAAACCCAATTACTACTTTCTTGAAAAATTCCCATTTCTCGCTCCTTTTATTATAAATAATTTAATCTTTATATAAATGTCAAAAATTGGGGATTACTGGTGGCCAGTTATTCCCTCCCTTGGGCCACTCCGCGCGATCTTACGATTTCGAGTGCGTTAAACTCTCATCAGGCGCATAAAACGGGAGGCTAGATACTGTCTGCACATAATCCCCTTTGACAGCCCACGCCAACTATAGTATTCAAAGTATAACATATCCAATTCTTCATTGTCAAGTAGCTCACAATACCCGCAAAATCAAGCACAATTGCCCCTACATTCAACGATCTTTTCTTTCCTTGGTCGTCCTCTACCTCCCTTTTTCGGCTTTTCTTCAACCTTTTCTATAACCTCTTTTTTAACAATAGGTTGTGATTTAAATATAATTGGATTAGGTACTGAATCAACGACTCTTTGAGAATGGGTGATTAAAAGCACTTGCCTATTAGTTTCTTTCTGTAATTCTTGAATAAATTCAAGCATCTTTTGTTCGGTTTCTGGTGAATCCAATCTTTTATCAATTTCATCTAAGAATAAAAATCCGGGTGTTTTACTTACTTCTAAAAGAACATGCCTTAAAGCTACAGATACTACATCTTTATCTCCGCCGCAATTACAATCTAATATATCATGCGCTTCTTTCATTCTAGGCGTTTTTAAAAGGAATCGAAGAGTTGGTAAATTGCCCCTTGTATCAAATTCTAATTCAAATTTATAATCGTTTGATTGATTTATAAAATTAAGTGCTTTAGTAACTATGTTTTCAAAAACAGATTTAATAATTTCTTTATTTGCTGATTGAATAATGTTAAGTAATTCAATTGCTTGAGAAATAATAACCTGTTTCTCTTTTAAAGAAGTGTGTTTATCTTGGAGAGCAATATATTGTTCCTCTAATATATCTACACGTCCTCCTAAAGAAGAAACTTTATTCTCGAAGGATTTTATACTAGATTGTAAATTGGAAATATTCACTAAGATACTCCATGTGGTTCAGTTTGACAAGGGCAACTTGATAAATTAGGATTAACCCCTCTTCCACAAACAGGACACATCCATCCTATTTGTTTATAAGTGTCTGGAAAAGAGATAGTATAAGGTGATGGGTTATTACAAATACACCAAGGTTCGAGTCCTTTAGGAAATCCTCCATTTGGTATATCACCTATATAACAATAAGGTTTTCCACAATGAGGACATCTATTCGTTACTGTCCATAAATTTGTTCTTCCATTATTTTATCTCCTTCTCAATTTCAGCTACTCGATTATTTAATTCAGTTTCTAAATCATTAATTTTCGCAACCAATTCTTCTTCTTTCAATCCTAACTCTTTTAAAGAAACAAGGAGTTTATCTTTTTCTTCTTTTAATCCTTTAGCTCTCTCTTGTAATTTGGCCGATTCTAATTTATTATTATTGTTGGTTTTTTCTAAATTTTGAATAGTATCTATAATTGTCATTTTATTCTCCTTGAAATTTATCTTTATCTGGATAATTTCCTCTTACGGGCGGATTGTTAAGAAATGTGTTAATAACTGCCGGATCATTTAATTCTTCTAAATTTCTTTTTGGTTGATCTGTTCTACATGACATAAATCCACAAAGGATCATACAAGTCAATGAACAAAAGAAATAATCTTCTTCAATTGGATTATGACAACCCAAACAGCGTTTAGCACTATTTTTCATTTATTTTCTCTAACAAATAATCTACCACATTTTGATTAACTTTATTCTCTTTTCCCACTTTAACAATTTGTTCGCCCAATTTCATTCCTTGAAAATTAACTGATTTTAAAGAATTAATAAAATCTTCAATGCTCTTTTCTTCTTTCTTTAATGTATTATAATGTTCTAAATCAAAAATTTGATTAGCTGGTTTAGCCGATTTTAATTTAATAATTTCCCAATTTCTTTTTTCTGTATCAAGCAATAAAACAGATGGTTCAATTTTTGCTTCATTAATATTTAATCTTCCACAACAGCCAATATTCACAAATTCCGTGTTACCTACTTTTTTATAAAATGGCGTATGATAATGTCCACAAATGATTAGATTGGCATTTGTCTTAATTTGTTCCGGCAGTACATAAAATGCTTTTTCAAAGAATTTTGAAGGAGTAATCATTGCATGAATAATAGCAATTTTAAAAATTTTATCATCATTTCTTTCTTGCCAATATATGCCTTTTTTTAATTCTTCTTCAATTCCAAAATAGTAATCAAATCCTCTAATATCATATGTTTTAAAATCATCGGTCAATCGATCCAAATAACGAAATAATTTACTTCTATTTTGTAAATGCTTTAATCCAGTACTTCCACTATTTTCAATATGGCCATAACTCATTGCATGATTGCCAAACAATGAGTAAATAGGAACACCACCATCTTCTATAATATCAGCAACAGAATCAATAACATTGTAAGCAGGATTTTTTGTCTCGAATAAATCCCCACAGTCAAAAATTGCTTCGCAATTATTTTGTTTAGCAATAAGGACAATTTCTCTCAACTTAGATAAACAATCGGCAAAATAATCGCCGTGTCTATTTCGAGAATTAATACCTTGCATATGGAAATCTTGGATAAAAATGAATCGTGACATTATACACCTATTTTAATAAATTGTCCTGTTTTTATATCAATTTTAACTTCGTGTTTATAATGAATCGATGAGTGCTTTGATTTTGTCATGATAATATCCTTTGTACCAAAGGCTTACATTTTTACAAAGAAAATTTTTCTTTGGATCACTCATTACAATTCACCACATCCGCTAAGTTAAATCATCAGTAGTAATATAATCTGGCTTACTTCTGTTATTTAATTTGTGTTCCCTCATTAAAGTTTTTAAAAAATCTTGAATATCTTTTAAACAATCTTTATTCCAAATAGTTTCAAATGCAGGACTAAATACATATTGTCGCCATGATCCATACCAAGAAATTCTACCCAAAGAATATCCGTGTTTAACAGACATAACTTCAAATCTTTTAGTTTTACCTTCATAAGGAACTTGCTTAAATTCTAAAAATTTATTCATCATCCCATCCTTCTTCTTTCCAAAACCCACTATTAAATTTTTCACCAATTGTGTTTTGACAATCACACGCAAATTCTTCACCTGTATCTGGATAAATATATGCTTTTACTTCTGCACCACAATTAATACAATACATTATTTTTTAACCTCTTGTTTACACAATGGACAAACAGAGCAGTTCTTCCACAATTCTTCTAATTCCTTAGTTGTGTCATTAATCAACTTATTAATCTTTTGAATTTCTTGATTATTCTGTTCTTGCTTTATTTTGTTATCATTTAATCCTTGAATCAATTCATCTAATTGCTTTAATATAATAGCTTTCTTTTTTAAGCTATCAAAATCTACATCAACAATTTTAATCTGTTTTATTTTTTGATTAATTTCTTCTTGTTGAGTTCGAAGAGCAGTTGCTTTATTAATTAATTCTGATACATAATTTAGTTTTTCAGCTTTCTCCTTTAATGCTTTAAAATCAACATCTACGCATTTTATCTTACTTTTTTGATAAGCAACTTCTTCAAGTTTGTCATTGATTGATTTAAGTGAATTAACTAAATTATTTAATACAGATAATTCATTTGCTTTCTTTTTTAATTCGTTAATTTTAGAATCGGTGACAATTTTTATTTGAGAAATTTTAAAAGCAACAAATTCTTGTGCTTCTTTATTTGTTTGAATTTTATTTGTCAAATCTTTTATTGTTTCATAAATTTTAATATCTTCTTGCAATTTATTCCATTTAGGTAAAATAATATCTAATTTATCTTTTGATTGTTTATATAAATCTAAACACTCACTTAATTCGATTTCTTTTTTTTCTAATTCTGTTTCGGTTTCTTTTATGTCTTTATTTGTTCTTAAAGCATCTTTATTACATTCTTTAAATACTTCATCCATTTTCTCTTGCCCAATTAATTTATTAAATAATTTGGCTCGAAAAGTAGATTTAATTCCTTTATCAAATAAAAAATTTAAATCATCTTGGGAAGCAAAATTTAAATTAATCTTTGTATCTTCTACTTCGATTTCGCTCATTCCAATAATTTGTTGAATATCTTCTGGTAAAGTTTTACCAACACTATCAAATATTTTGTCATCACATCCTTCTTTAGAAAGAATATATCTATTTACATTTGATATATTGCGGTATCGTTCAACTTGGAATCCATTATCCAGCCACAATTTAACAGAGCATTCTGTTTTTCCTTCTGTGCGAATATCATCAAAAGAGATGTCAGAAAAACCAAGGCACCAACAAATCGCCCTATATAATCCAGTTTTTCCACTACCTGATAAACCAGATATAACATTCAATCCAGATTGAAATTCAATTTCAAAGAATTCATGTAATTGAATGTTTTTTAATTGTGCTTTTAAGAGTTTCATTGAATCCCCGATTTATACCAATTTTTGCCCTTCAAATTAAAAATTGTGCCTGTTCCTATTAATTTAATTAATTTATTTCCACAAATAGGACATTCGAATTTTCTATTTCGATCATTAATAGATAAATAATGATCTATAGTATAATGGCATTTAGAGCATTGATAATTATAAAGAGGCATTATCTATCCTTATTTATTCGTTTCTTAGTTCGTCTTTTTTCAGATGGTTTAGCATAATATCTTCTATCTTGAATTTCTTTTAAAAATCCATCAGCATCACATAACTTTTTAAAATAACGAACCGCTTTATCAAAAATTTTGTCTTGTTCTTCTTTATTTTTACTTTGGTCAATTCTTACATCAATCATTTTTACTATTCTCCTTTTTCATTTTTACATCATCGCCCATTTTAAAATCCGCTTGATAAATATCAATCCAATTCTTAATAGTTTTATTTGCTCTAATTTCAGCTTCTTGTAAATCTTTTGCAACAATGTATTTCTCTCTCAATTCATGCTTAACAATATATTGAATTTTAAATTTCATTAATTCACTTTCACTTTATTAGTTAATAGATTTTTTCTGCCTTTCATCCAACTCCCACATTTTTTACAAGAGTATTGCTGATACTTTCCAAAATTTGTGTATTGAAATCCTTGCTTAAATAAGTCTTTTGACCCACAATTTTTACATCGTGGTTGATCATCATCAATATATGTTCCTAGATTTGGATGGGTATTTATATAAGGCAACAATTTTTTATACACTTTTTCAAGAAGTTTAACATCTCCTTTACAATATCGAACCATTTTGTCCCACGCTTTTAAATCACCATTCATACATTTACGCCACAATTCAAATCCACCAGTATGAACCTTTTTTCCAATCTTTAAAAATTTACCTAAATCATTTAATCTATTTGATGTAAAAGCAAAATAGCGTTTAGCAACATCTAAAGTATCAATAACTCGATATGGTGATGGAGGGGTTAAACCATTGATAATAAAACGGGCATTAGCTTTCTTTTGATCAAAATGGCATAAATTATGTGCAATCACAATATCTGCTTCATCTAATAGTTTCCATAATTTTTCCAAAACTAATTTGTCATTATCTGAATTTTGGCTATATGCTTTATCAAAATCTGGTAAAGCAGATGACATGATCTCTTTTTCATTTAACCATTTAGCACACCAACATAAAATTCCCCAATCTTTTTCAATAAAATCAGTGCTTCGTGTTTCTGTCCATAAAGACCAAATATAAGCCAACGAAGGTTTTGTTTCAATATCAAATAATAAAATTTTTGGTTGCATAATACTCCTTTATTTTAGCCAGTATTTACTTTCTAAAATTAAATATGCTAATATAAAACTTAATATAGCATAATAATATAGCCCTAGTCCAATTGTAAATCCTAAAATAATTATAAAAAACATACTTGAAGCACTTGTTATTCCTTCAATTTCTCCTTTATTTTTAAAAATTAATGCCATCCCTAATATGCCCATTCCTTGAATTGTACCTTGTAATAGTCTCATTATATCAAACGAATAAAATTCTCCCATTTTTAAGGAAATAATAGATACTAAGCAAGCAGACATACATAAGATAGCCAATGATCTACTTCCACCAGATTTATGATGGTGCTTTCTTTCTTTACCTAATATCCAACCAAATAAAATTGATAATAATAATTTAATCATATATTTGCACTTTGTAAAAATTGTTTGATATTTTTTAAAGATTCAAATACCGCTGTACCTAATCCATTTGATCCCCACACAATTCCAACTAATTCACCCATTGTATTAAAGATGCCTCCACCAGAACAACCAGGCTTAGTTTTAATTATAGCATAACAATCATCGTTTGTAATAAAACTCACAATTCCATTTGTAAATAATTCTTTTGAACGTGGATATCCTAGATGATAAACTCGACTACTTAAGATTATATTATTAGGCGAAATAGTGACAGGTCTTTTATTTGGTAAATATTGATCATAATATATAAGTGCTAAATCATTATCAGGCGAATTTTTATAATAAACGGCTTCTATATTATCAATTCTAATTATTGTACTATTATCTGTGCAATGCTTAGCAGTTAAAATAATGCCCGAATTTTTCGTATTTTTTAAAACAACACCAGTGCAATATCCCGTTTCAGATGATTTAAATGTGATAGATAATGGAACCGTAACATTTCGAGATATTTCTAAAACAGATGGTGATACTAATTGAGCAATTGCATTAGTATTTAAGAAAATTGATCCAATTAATATTGCACTTATCAGCCACTTTTTCATCATTACCTCCATTTTAATCCATACTTTCCAAAGTCAGTATTGAGCCAAACTATAAAAAATCCTGTCAATCCAAGTATAATTCCATAAATTTGATCTTCTTTGTATCTTTCTTCAGCTAAGTCTTTAAATTCATTTTGAAAATATCCAAATAATAATCCATAATTCAATATCCCACAAATAATATATAAGCAAATTAAATAAATCATTCTTTTCCTCCAATCAAAATATCTCCTTTTTTTAATTTAGTTGGATCAGTTTGACAATTGTGTATTGATTTCTTTTTTAAAAGTCGATAAATTTCATCAACTTTAGTTAATAAAGTAATTATTACTTCTTTTGATAATTGCTCATCTTCTAAATTTGATTCTTTTACTCTTTTAATTAAATCTTTCATAACCACCTCATTCCGTATTTACAATATTCTGATTTATAAATTGAATAAATTAATCCAATAGGCCCAAGTACTGCTATTAAATTATAGCACACACAATGCTTATTTGTCAAGTTTCTCTTTTGTATAACTTAAAAGTAACAAATTTACAATTTCGCCTCAAAATTTGTTATTAATACTTCTTGTGCTTGATGCTTTGTTTTATCATCTGAATAACCACCAACTTTAGCATTATACTTTTTACTCAAATAATAAACATTATACATTTTTCCAAACGACTGCAATAATTCATTTTTGCGACTATCTTTTGAAATAATATTAGATAATGCCCACTTACAATTCATTGTTGATACCCAATTTAAAAATTTTTCCTCTTCTTTTTCATTCCATCCTTTAGCAGTATAACAATCATTGCTTAATAAATAGGGTGGGTCTAAATAAAGTAAGGTGTTATCTTTTATTTGTGTTTGTTCATAAGATTGTAATAAAATTGTGAATTTTTTAACTTGGTTTTCAAGGGTTTCAAGGCTTTCAAGGCTATGTTTAACACACCTCGCACCCCATGTTTGATTAAACTCCCCTTTAGAATTAAATCTTGCCAATCCGTTTGTACAACTACCTAATAAAATATGAAATAAGGCACTTTTTTCAACCCCATGATTCAATTTGTTAAATTTAGAACGTAAATCAACATAATAATCTTGATTATCTCTAATGATTTCTGGGCTATATGAATTTATTGCCTCAATTAACTCTTTATTGTGATTTTTAATATTTAGCCACAAATTAATAACATGTTCGTTAATGTCACAAATAGTATATGATTTAGCAACTGTATTTAAACTAAAAACAGCACTTCCCGCAAACGCTTCGTGTATAGAATCGCATTTCGATTGTTTAAAAATCTCTTGTAAAATAGGAAGTAATGTCTTTTTATTCCCGGGCCATTTAAAAGGATATAACATATCCTTGGTTTTTGAATACTTAGTAATATCAATCTCTTTAAGATTACAATAGTCAATTGCCAATTGCTTAATTTGTTTATCAGTTGTATTTTCTGCTACTATTTTATCTTCTTCATATGTAATAATCATAGCGGCTTTTTCAAAATCATCGTCTGTTGGAATTTTTTTAAAATTGGCATTATAAACATTATTTGGCGGCATAACTTCTATATATTCAACATGCTGGATAAAAGGTTCTAGTTCGTTATTAACCTTTTCTAAATCAATTTCTTTAGCTGTTAAATTGGCTTTTTTGGCTTCTTCGATAGAAGCATACAACATTCCTTTACCAACACGCCCTATTTTGGAATTTTTAATTAATCTAATAACTCCTGCTTCTCCTCCGAAGTATTCTTTTGATACCTGTGCTTGGATTTGTGATGGATTTTTATATCCTTCAAATTTTTGAACTTTATACTCTGTTGCTAATGATTCAATTACACCATCTTTCTTTAAATAATCATTGATAGTTTGGTCGATAAATTCTTTAGGAAATTTGGCTCGTTTATTTTTTAAAATAAGCGGCTCTAATACTTCTTTGAAGATTTGCATGCCCAGTGGGGTCGCTGTGTCCTTGATCAGAGGAAGGCCAACTAATTTAACTTTCGACTCCTTTTTATCTTCATAAATGTATAAATAATTTTTTTTACGCCCCTTCCTTGCTTTAACCCATGAACGCCCAATCTTAACAACATTACCAGTGGCTTCTTCCACAATACACTTCTTTTTATTAATTTCTTTCTCAATATAACCCGTAATTAATCCTTTATTTAATTGTTCACGAATTTCATCATCCACCACTTCTTGATCAGAAAAAGGAGATAATAAATAATCAAAATATTCTTCTATTTTAATAGTAAAATTATCTGTTGGAAAAAGCATATACTCTTTAAGAATTTCTATAATTTGATTTAAACAGCTCTGCACGTATTCTTTGTTATTATTTTTCTCATCTCTTGCTTTAATCATAAATCCATCAGTGTCAGATTGTAAAATATCAAAACCAAATTGTTCAAGCATTTCTCTTGTAAATTTATTTATTTGCTGTCCTATCCAACAACAATCATATCCAGCATTTTTTCTATAAACTTTTTCAAAAATTATAGCTCTAATAATACCATAGATTGTATTAAGTATGATCTTTAATGTATATATTTTAGAATTTTCTGGATCAGATTTTTTTAAATTAATTCGTTCTTCAAGTTTTTCAGCTATCCACTTGGCTAAGATATGCCATTCTTTTTTATTATAATATCCTTTAACCTCAAATAAATCATTACCATGCCAATATGTGTCTTGCTTATTTATGTCAAATTCTTCAATTGAACAGCCTATCTCATTACAAATATCTTCTAAATAAGACTCAGACGTTAAATTAAAGCAAGAAAATATATTCGGATAAAGGCTTGTATAATCAACATACCAAACCCCCCATGATTCCTCTTGTTTAGGCAATAAAACAAAACCGCCCATCTCTTCTGCGCCAGATGATTTATCACTATAAGTTGGTTCTGTTTCAAGCACTCGGCATAAGGCTTTATATGCCAAAGAAGCAACAGATGAACGCAACCATGAAAGATCATAAACAAATTTTTCATCCAAAAGCTCTGCAAAAGGAAGCCAGTAAACCCACGCCTTCAAGAAAAGCTCTTTAGTTGCTAACACATCAGCAGACAAGTATTTGAAAATTTCATTTGTTTCTTCTTCTGTCCACTCATTTTTTTGAAAAAGATGGAAATCAATATCTCCTTTTTGAGTTTCTAATCCAAATGCTTCAGCCATACATCGTAAAGAATTATTTTTTAATTTGATTTCCATCAAATTAGCTTTATTCTTAAATTTATATCCCCCTCTATTTTTTTGATTACTTGTTCCAAGAATCTGCATTAAATCAACTTGTAAATATCTCTTTCCCATCTCTGATAGCCCATTATTAACAATAATAGGCCAGTCAAAATCTTCTCCATTAAAAGAAACAATTACATCATGCTCTTTTAATAATTGAACAATTTGATTACGATGAGTAATAGCGTTTAGGTAATAGGATTTGTTATTTTTAAAACTGAATGCGCCAACCCACTTTACTTGGGCATATTGCACATAGTTGTCAAAATCTCTTTTTATGTCAATTTCCTGACCATTGGAATAATGACTAGAACATTCGATGTCCAGAACTAGACAAGAGGATTTGATTTGATTTAATTTAGATTGTATTGAGAGGGGAAGCATTAGTTTGTCCTATACTAAACATTATAGTAATTTTAAAAATGTTATTAAATCACCAATGGTATTTATTTTTCCAATAGTACAATCATTAAAAATTAAAGTGATTTCCCAATCATCATATTTTTTAAAACAAATGCCACAAGAATGTCTAATTTCGTTTCTTGATAGTTGAATCGTAAATGCTATTGGTGTATCTGTTAAATTAAAAACAATTAAATCAATATCACAATAATCTTTATCGTGCGGGAAATTTATAATTCTTTCTAAAAAATAAATTATATCTTTCTTTGATTGATGATATAAGTGACTTCTACAAAAACTTTGCCCCCTAAATTTATAATCAATTGTATATTCTGTGTCAAACATTCTCTTCTCTTTTCATTTTAAAAATATATTCTTTTAATCTCTTTTCTTTTTCACTAATTAATTCTGAACAAATTCTGTAAATAATTTTTTCTTTAAGCCATGTTGAATAATTTGTTGAAATTGGTTTTGCTTTTTTAATTTGCGACACTAATTCTTCCCATATTAAAAATTGACTATCTAATTTCGTAGTCATAAATTCAATAATGCCATAT
>Ga0172380_10000634_pt1 | contig 65582 bp, 60 predicted proteins | sample Leawe162metaG_FD_119747 | JGI IMG/M metagenome (GOLD analysis project Ga0172380, IMG submission 119747) | Leachate microbial communities from a municipal landfill in Southern Ontario, Canada - Leachate well 162 metaG | ecosystem: Engineered > Solid waste > Landfill > Unclassified | place... | reverse complement strand
GGGGGGGGGGAGCTTCAACGACACTCTCCGCTTCTCACTCATCTGATCAAACCGGCTGGTCTTCTTTCTTCTCCACCTCATCTGCATCAGTCAACACCAGTGTAGCCGGTGAAGTCTCTCTTTCTCCTTCTCTCAACTCTTCTATACAAACCTCTGCCTCAGACTTCAGTACTTGGGCTACTTCTTCGGTGCTTGCAAGCAGTACCGGTCGTATTGTGTTACTCAAACCTGATGGCGCTACGTGTACTCAAGCTAATCAGTGTAGAAGTGGGGCATGTAATGGGACGACATGCTACACACCTCCCTGTGGAAGCCTAACCACTGTTGATTATTCCAGTGTAACCTACAACCTAGTCAACATCGGCACTCAATGCTGGTTTTCCCAAAACCTCAACGTCGGAACTAAACTTGCCGCAGGCACCACCCTCCCATCCAATAACTCCCTCATTGAAAAATGGTGTTATGATAATAGTGATGCCAACTGCACCACCTACGGTGGTCTCTATACCTGGGCTGAAGCTAATCAACTCGCTACTACCTGTAATACTAACTCTTGTACTCCATCTTCTCCCTCTCAAGGAATCTGTCCTTCTGGTTGGCATATTCCTACTGATACTGAGTTTAAAACGCTTGAATCTTATCTTGGTATGTGTGCAGGAGCAGGGGCGGGATGTGTTGATGCAACTGGATACCGTGGTACTAATCAAGGGACACAGCTTAAATCTGGTGGTACTTCCGGTTTCAACTTCCTCCTTGGTGGCCTCCGCGCCACGAATGGCTCGTTCTTCAATCTAGGCACGGAAGGTTACCTCTGGTCTGCTTCGCAGTATTCCGCCACGGTCGCATGGAACCGCTACTTCCAATCCAGTGAGGCGAGAGTGAACCGCGACAGCTTCAACACCAAGGCAAGCGGGTTGTCTGTGCGTTGTCTGAAGAACTGAGATTACTTAAGTTAAAAAAATACCCCGCCTCTCGCAAGAGGCGGGGTATTTTTTTTGACTATTACTTCACAATAATAAACGTAATATAAGCCACATAAAGTAAAACAAAAAATATACCTTGCCAACGATTCAATCTATGTTTATCATGGATAAACATAAAGAAAAATAATAAGAGTGTGGCGACAATAGACATAAGGACATCAATATTGATGCTGGTATCAAAAGGAATTGGTTTGATAATAGCTGTCAAACCTAATACCCAGAAAACATTGAAAATATTACTACCGACTACATTGCCAATGGCTATGTCTGCTTGTTTGCGAATTGCTGCTACTATAGATATGGCCAATTCAGGTAAAGATGTGCCAAGAGCTATAACAGTAAGACCAATTAATCTCTCAGACATACCAGCCAGTCTGGCTAATATGACAGCATTGTTCACAATTATTTTTCCACCAATTATCAAAGCTACTAATCCAATGAAAAATAATAAGAAAGATTTTCCCAATGAATAAGTTTTTATTTTTTCATGTTTATCTTTTGTCTTACTTAATCCAAAAATATAATAAAGGAAAAGTATAAAAAATAAAATAAGAACAATACCTTCAGTGCGGTCTAGGATATTGTTACCATGGCCATTTATTAGAGCATCATTGCTAAAAATTGCCACAACTACGACTGCCAATAAGGCAAAAGGTATTTCTTTGTAGGTTGTATTTTTTTTGACTGCTAGTGGAAAAATAATAGCTGAGATACCAAGGATAAGCAAAATATTGGCTATATTACTACCAATAATATGAGCAATAGCTAGATCTGTCGTGCCTTTGGCTATAGAAAATAAATTGACAGCTAATTCTGGAGCTGATGTCCCAAAAGCTACTACTGTCAGACCAATGACAATAGATGGAATACCAAGTTTTTTGGCAATTGAGGCTGAGCCTTTGACCAAAATGTCAGCACCATAAATTAAAATAGCAATACCAATTATTAGAATAATAATTGTAAGAAACATAATTGTTTTAATTTAAAAAAATATTACTCTATTATACTTTATTTTTTGTTATTTACCAAGAAATTTTTTCTTGTGGCATAAATATAGATATTCAGACAAAGATTCAATCTCATTGGAGATCTTTTCATCAAAGGTAAAAGCTGGGGAGCTGTTGACTTCAAAAACGCAAGGTTGTCCATTATCATCGACTACAATATCTACACCAGCTACTTGGATGTTGGCGATTTTTGCAGATTTCAAAGCTATTTTTTTTATTATTTTATCTACACTTGAAATTTTCAAAAAAGTTTCACTAGCTCCAAGATAGACATTGTTTCTAAATTCTTTTTTATTGATTTGTCGTTCTCTTTTGATAATACAACCAATAGTTTTTCCTAGAACTAATATACGATAATCAAAAGTGTTAGGTATGAATTCTTGAATAATAATTTCAGTAGATTTTTCTCTGGTCATTATTTGTTTTGCTTCTATTTTATTTTTTGCCAAAAATACTCCCAACCCTTTTCTACTACTAGAAATTTTTATAACCATGGGAAATCCAATAAATTCTTCAGCAGTTGTCAATGTTTTTTTGTTATAAATTGAAGTAAAATAAGTTTTTGGTACAGGAATATTGTTTAGTGCTAGTAGTGTTGTTTGTTTTAGTTTAGTGGCGTCATTGATTGAGCTATAGACTTTGTCTATATAAAATATTCCTTTTTGTTTACAAAGTTCAGATAATATAAAGGCTAGATTTCTTTTTTTTCCGACTTGTCTTGAAAAAATTACTTTGTATTTTTCCAAAGGCTTTTTTTCGATGAAAGCTCTCACATTATTTTTTTCAATAAATAATTCTACTTCTTCAAAATTGGAAGTGTCTACAGCAATTCCTTTTTTGATGAGTTTCTTTTTTAGAATTGGTATTGTTTTGTTTACATTATTTTTGATACCTTTCTTTTCTTTTAAAATCAGTAACATAAGTGTATTTTTAAATGAGTAAAAATGTATCTTCAAATTGTAATTTGGGCTTAGATTATTTCAATTCCAAAATAAGCAAACCCTCTATATGAGGAGTCTTTGGGAAGAAATTGTAAATAGTAGCGTCAATTATTTTGTATTTTTCAGCAAGCTTCTTCACGTCACGAGCTTGGGTAGAGATGTTGCAAGAAAGATAAATAATTTTTGGTGGTGTGACTTGTAAGATTCTATCAATCACTTTGTCATGCATACCAGCTCGTGGTGGATCTACAATTAGGATTTTGTCAGAAGTAATAAGCTCAGTAATTTTTTCAGCTGGTTTACAAAAAGCCTCTGTATTTTTTAATTTATTTAATTTTATATTTTCTTGTGAATAGTCAATGGCTTCTTCATTGTTGTCTACTAGGACTAGATCTTTGCAGATTTTTGCTAATGGTAAACCAATAGATCCTACTCCAGAATAAAAGTCTAAGACAGAAGAATTTTTTGGGATATGTTTTTTTATTTGTGCTAGACAAGTTGTAAACACTGGAATATGAATTTGGAAAAAACTAAGTAAACCAAATTTTAATTTTATTTTAGCAATATCACTTAATAAATAATCTTGTCCTGTAGTATATAGTAATGCAGTTGGTACAGAAGCAGGGGATTTGTGAGTGGAATAGTAGACTTGGAAACCAAGTAAATTAGTTTTTAGTTTTGGATAATTTTCAAAACTCAATCTGTCTTTGATAAAAAGTGCAGCAATAGCTTGTCCTTGCCCATTACTTCGAATAATTAGAGATTTCAAACTACGCATTGATATTTCATTTTCATTTACCCATGCCAAAATATATTTCGCTGTTTCATTGATAATTTCTTCAGCTAAAATAGAACCTTGGACTGCAAAGGTCCTGCGTCCTCCACGTTCAAAAAAAGCTAGAGATTTTGAATGGTCTTCAAGTTCTGTAAAACTAAATTCCATTTTGTTGCGATAATTTTTGTCTAATTTATCAAAAACAAGAGGAATATCTAAGTCAGCAAAAATTTCGCCGCCAAGTTTTTTGTAAGTTTCTTCTGTTATATCTTTTTTCCATTTGTTTTCTGTTTCGTAAGAAACTATTTGCCAAGGTGAAGTGGATAGGAATTCTGCTTCTTGTGCTTCTACTCTTTTTGGAGAAACTTTGATAATTTTTGTAGCTACAGCTTCTAGATAATCTTTTTTATCTTTGATTATCTTGTATTCTACTTCCTCTCCTGGTAGGGCATTCCAAACAAAAACTACTTTGTTGTCTAGTCTAGCCAAACCTTGTCCACCAAAAACTAATTTTTCTATTTTTAGAGTATTCATATTGTTGTTATCTTAGCATAATTTTGGTTTTTTGTCCATTTATGTTAGAATAAAGTCTATAAAGTCCATTCCATCAAAGGTGGACAAGAAAGTAAAAAGTCTTGTGGTATTTAGACTTTATGGACTTTTGACTTTATAAACTTTTAGACTTTTATTATGACAATTCCTCACAACAACGAATATATTCATCATATCCAAAGTAAAATTTCTCCTTCACTTTTGCGAGAAATAGTTTTTGGTTTGGAAGATGGTATGGTCTCTACCCTTGGAGCTGTGACTGGTATTGCAACAGCGACCAATAGTCAATTTACTACTTTGCTTTCAGGTTTTGTGGTTATTTCTGTTGAATCAATATCAATGGCAGTAGGTTCTTATTTATCCAACAAATCTGAAAAAGACACTGATGATAGAAAACTCTACGAAGAAAGAGAAGAACTACAAAAGTATCCAGAAGATGAAAAAGAAGAATTGTTTGAAATGTATGTAGGTGATGGTTGGCCAAAAAAAATGGCCAAAGATATGGCTTTGATAGCCTCCAAAGACAAACATCTTTTTCTAAAAGAAATGGCTTATCGTGAATTGGATATTATTACAGACAATACTGATAATCCGATAAAAAAAGGTTGGGTAATGTTTGCTTCTTATGTGGTTGGTGGATCAATACCTCTTATACCTTATGTCCTTTTTCCTATTCATGATGCTGTTCCTATTTCCATTGTTTTTACTTTGATTGGTTTGTTTGTTTTGGGTATTTTCACCACAAGATTTACCAAGAGAAAATGGTGGAAAGCTGGATTAGAGATGACAGCTCTTGCTTCATTAGCTGCTTTGATTGGTTATTTTGTGGGGCAATTAGTAGATGGATTTTTGAAGTAATTTTTTATTTTGTTTATTTGAAAAACAATCCCGATTCAATCTGGATTGTTTTTTATAACAAAAAACGCCCTTAAGGCGATTTGATATATTTATTTTTATTCTCGTCCAAACCTTCCCGACGCGGGTCGGGAAGGTTTTGGGCGAGAGGTGTGTCTAGTGGTTAAATCCAATAACAATCACCGTTACGATGGGGAATATTGCCAGACACAATGTCCAGGCGGTGAGCACAAAGTTTAGATTTTTCATCTTTTTCTCTGACAGTTTTTGGTTTACTCGAGTTTGCTCAGACCTTCTGAGCGAAAGAGTAGAGATATAAATTTTTATATTCCTACTTATTCGCGCTGAAGGATACCAGAGCTTTGACACAGCTTTTGTTATTTCAATCAAAAGCTGTATTATTGTAGACTATTTTGGTTGTTTTGTCAATAAGTGGTGTTGTTTATAAATCAATTTCTATACCAACAGGACAATGGTCAGAGCCATTTACCTCATCCAAAATAAAAGCTTTTTTTATTTTCTTTACAAATCTTTTACTAACCAACACATAATCAATACGCCAACCAATATTTCTAGTGCGAGCTGCAGCACGAAAACTCCACCAACTGTATTGAACTTTTTTTGGATTAAAATTTCTAAAAGTATCTACAAAATTAGCTTCAGTAAATTTGGTCATCCATTTTCTTTCTTCATTGGTATAACCAGCTTTACCTTCATTTGGTTCTGGTCTAGCTAGGTCGATTGGTTCGTGAGCAACATTGTAGTCACCGACAGCAATGACTGGTTTTTTCTTATCAAGTTTTTTTATGTATTTCAAAAATGCATCATTGAATTCTTCTTTAAAATCAAGTCTGGACAAATCATCGCGCGTATTTGGGAAATAACAATTTACAAAATAGAAATTTGCAAATTCTAAAGTTTGGGCACGTCCTTCATCATCAAATTTTTCTACACCAAGTCCTGTGGTGTGTTTAATAAATGTTTTTTGTACTTCAGATTTATCTTTGATAAGTGTCATGGTACCAGAGTAACCAGGACGTTTGGCTGAATTCCAATTTTCAATATAATTGGCAAAATTGAAAATTTCTTTTTCACGATGTGAATCGCCAATTTTTACTTCTTGTAAACCTAATATGTCTGGTTTTGTAGTTTGCAAAAAATCTGTGAAGCCTTTTTTTATTACAGCTCTAATGCCGTTTATATTCCAAGAAATTATTTTCATAGTTGAATGTTGTAAATGTTGAAAGTGTTGTAATTGAATTATTTTTTATTTAAATAATTTTTTCTTATTTCCTCTGGGAATTTTTCAATCGCGTATCTTAGCATGGTGCGAGGCATTTTTGTAGTGTGTTGATTTAGAAATTTTATCAAAACTTTCGTATCTCTCTTGCCAATTTCTCGTAGCATCCAGCCAACTGCTTTGTGAATTAGATCATGGTTGTCAAAAAGTAGTATTTCGGAGATTTTTAGACTGTCTTCAAATTGTTTTTCTCTAATAAATTTGAATGTAGCTAAAATAGCTACGCGTCTTTCCCAAAGATTTTTTGATTTCACTAATTTATAGATAATATTTTTTTTATTTTGATTATAAAATAAATAATTCCCAACTATATTGGGAGTGGTGACATCTACTAGATCCCAATTGTTTACAAATTGCAAATTTTTGATATAAAAATTGTAGATTTCTTTTTTGAGATTTTCATCTTTGGTTTTTTCATATTTGTAACACAAAATTATGAGAGCTGTTAGGCGATATTCATGAATTTTGTTTTCTAGTATTTTTTGCAAGTCTCCAAAACTTATTTTTTCATAATATTTTTTGGCAATTTTTCTTTGTTCAGGGACAGTAATGCCAATAAATTTGTCGCCTTCACCATATTGATTTTTGCCAGTTTTGAAAAAACCAGAGAGAAGTTTGGCTTTGGTAGGGTTGGCTAGATTTTTTAGTTCGGAAATGATTTTGTAATAAGACATAAGTTTGTTTAGCTTTATTATATATTTTTTTTTATATTGTTACAAGGTCTGTTATAAGGTCTTGTCTTATTGATTAAAATCATATATAATATCTCTGTATTTAAACAAAAATAAAGATTAAATTACAGACTTTTTGGTCTTTTTAGCTTTAATAAACATCAATTTATGCATATTTCTTGGCTTGGCAATAGTGCCATAAAAATTCAGACAAAACCTTTTGAAAAAGATGTAACTATAGTTATAGATGCTTACAAACAGACAAAAGGTGCTTGTCCACGTAGTCTGACTCCAGACATCGCTCTTTATACTCGTGGTGAAAAAGATATTATTACCTTGTCAGGTGATCCTTTTGTTTTTTCTACACCTGGCGAAGTGGACACAAAAGGTGTACTTATTACTGCTGTAGATGGTCACGAAGCTGGACAAATCATGTTGCGTATTGATAGTGAAAATATGACTTTGGCTCATGTCGGTATTATCAAAAAACAACTCACTGCTAGACAATTGGAAGTTCTTTCTAATATTGATATTTTGTGTTTGCCTGTAGGTCATCCAGATTCTTTTGATGCAGAAAATGCTATAAAGCTAATCAATGAAATTGAGCCAAAAATTGTAATTCCTTATGCGTTTAATTCTGACAATGATCCAGATGCCAAAGCCATAGATACATTTCTCAAAGAAATTGGCAGTAAAAATAGTACACCAGAAAAGAAAGTTATCATCAAAGAAAAAGATTTACCAGAAGAAGATACTATGGTGGTTGTTTTGGAAAAGGAATAGACAAATCCATAAAGTCCATAAAGTTCGTAAAGTCGAAAGTACAAATTTTTTTAAATGTAAATAGTATTGTGGTATTATTTGAAAATTTTTAAAATTGAAAATTGTTTTAAAATTGAAAATTAAAAATTTGAAATTAATTTATATATGTCTGTCAAAAAAAATAAAAAAAGCAGTCTTGATGGAAAGAAAAATAAGAAATTTGGAAAAACCAAAAAACAGGTGAGTAAAAATACAGCCAAAAAAAATAATCAAGATATCAAAAAAGCTGTCAAAGATTTACCATCTGCTATAATGCAAGAAATGTATAAGCAAAATGAAGTAAATGAAGAAAAAGAAGAGAAAGAAAGTATAAAAGTGCCTGTATCCAGAGAGATTTCTATACCTATCAAGAAAACAACTGCTCAGATTTATAGTTCACCAAAAAACAGTAAAGTCTGGCTTTGGTCAGCAGTAATAATCTTTACCATTGTCATTTTTGGTTTATGGATACTAAGTATTGGCAACTTATTTTTTGACAACAAAGGTAATTCCAACGGACCACTTGATTCTTTGCAAGATAGCAAAGGAGAATTGCAAAATATTTTCAAAAATTTTGATGATGGGCAAAATAAAAAAACAGAAAACTTGAAAAATTTGACTACTAGTAGTACTGTAGAAACCAATACTACAAGTACTGATAATTTTCAAAAATTACAAGATGCTTTAAATAGTTTGTTTGTAAGCACCACAACCAAAAATTAATAATTTAAAATCTATGCCACGTTTGAAAAGTATTCAAAAATCTAAAAATAATACAGATGAAAGTGTTGTAGAGGGGGAAATTGTCGAAAAAATTGAACCAATAAATTTGGTACAAGAAATGGAAACATCTTATCTGGACTATGCTATGAGTGTGATTGTTTCTCGTGCTTTGCCAGATGTTCGTGATGGTCTAAAACCAGTACATCGTCGTATTCTCTATGCGATGTGGGGTTTGGGTCTAAAACATACTGCCAAGTCCAAGAAATCAGCTCACGTAGTTGGTGAGGTGATGGCCAAATTCCATCCACATGGTGACAGTGCTATTTATGATTCTTTGGTACGTATGGCTCAGGATTTCAACATGCGTGAGATGCTTGTCCATGGTCAGGGTAATTTTGGTTCTATGGATGGAGACAGTGCAGCTGCTATGCGTTATACTGAAGCCAAATTGCGAGCTATTGCCGAAGAATTGATTGTAGATATTGACAAAAATACAGTTGATTTTGTGCCAACTTATGATGGTTCTTACAAAGAACCAAGAGTGTTGCCAGCCAAATTACCAAATTTGCTTTTGAATGGTAGTATGGGTATTGCTGTGGGTATGGCGACAAATATTCCTCCTCACAATTTGTCTGAGCTTTGTGATGGCATAATGGCCTTGATTGAAAATCCAAAATTAAGTATTGAAGAATTGACTGAATATATCAAAGGTCCAGATTTTCCAACTGGGGGAATTATTTATAATAAAAAAGACATAGCAGCTGCTTATGCTACTGGTCGTGGTGGTATTGTGATGCGTGCTAAGACAGATATTCAAGAAACTGACAAAGGGGATAGAACAAATATTATTATTACAGAAGTTCCTTACCAAGTAAACAAAGCTACCTTGATAGAAAAGATAGCTATGTTGGTACAAGAGAAAAAGTTGGAAGGTATCAAAGATTTGCGTGATGAATCCAATAGAGATGGTGTACGTATTGTAATTGAAATAAAAAAAGATGCTTATCCAAAAAAGATTTTGAATAGACTTTTCAAACTCACTCAATTACAAACTACTTTTCATGTCAATATGTTGGCGCTGGTAGATGGTATTCAACCTAGAGTTTTGAATTTGAAAACAGTTTTGGAAGAATATTTGAAACATCGTCAAATAGTTATTCGTCGTCGTACTCAATTCGAATTGGACAAAGCATTGGATCGGGCTCATATTTTGGAAGGTCTCAAAAAAGCATTGGACAAAATTGATCTAATTATTTCTTTGATCCGCAAATCAAAAGACAAAGAAGAGGCCAAAGTAAATTTGATGAGTAAATTTAGTTTTAGTGAAAGACAAACTACAGCTATTCTTGAAATGAAATTACAACAACTAGCAAATCTTGAGCGCAAGAAAATAGAAGACGAACTAAAAGAAAAACAAAAAATTATTGCTGATTTAGAAGCTTTGCTCAAGAGTGAAAAGAAAATTTTGAATCTTATCAAAGAAGAAATCACTTCTATTAAGATGTCTTATAGTAATGAAAGACGTACTCAAATTATTTCTCATGGTGTCAAAGAATTCAATATTGAAGATTTGGTACCAAATGAGCCAACACTTATTATCTCTAGTCGTGATGGTTATATCAAACGTTTGCCACCAGACACTTTCAAGCAACAAAGTCGTGGTGGAAAAGGTGTGATTGGTTTGACTACCAAAGAAGAAGACGTGGTAGATAAAATAATTTCTACCAACACTCATGACAATATTCTTTTCTTCACTACTCGTGGACGCGTTTTCCAACTTAGTGCTTATGATATTCCACAAGCTACTCGTACCTCCAAAGGTCAGGCTTTGGTCAATTTCTTACAACTAGCACCAAATGAAAAAGTTTCTATATTTTTGTCATTAGAAAATCTTAGTAGTTATGAATCTTTGATCATGGTGACAAGTAAAGGAAATATCAAGAAAACAAAAATTGAAGATTTCAAAAATGTTCGTAAATCAGGACTCATTGCTTTGAAATTGAAAGAAAATGATATGCTTGAATGGGTTCAGCCAACTGCTGGCAACAATGATATTATGATTACGACATCCTTGGGTCAATCTATCAGGTTCAAAGAAAAAGATGTCCGAGCTATGGGCCGTACTGCTTCTGGTGTGAGAGCTATCAAATTGAAATCCACTGATGAAGTCGTGGGTATGAGTATTATTGACAACAGTCTAGTCAAAATGAAAGTATTGGAATTATTAGTAGTATCTGAAAATGGTATGGGTAAGAAGACCAAAATCAATGAATACAAAGTCCAAGGTCGTGGTGGTAGTGGTATCAAGACTATGGCTATTACAACCAAAACAGGTAAAATCATAAGTAGTCAGATAGTCAATATTACAGAAGAAAAAGATATTATGATTGTTTCTGTCAAAGGACAGGTAATTCGTACATCTTTGAAAAGTATTTCTACTTTGGGTAGAGCTACTCAGGGAGTACGTATTATGCGTTTCAAAGATCCAAATGATAAGATTGCTGCGATTGCTTTTGTGTAATTTTTCATTAAAATATTAAATCATAAAAACATTAAAACATAAAAACACCCTACTAATAATTTGTGGGTGTTTTTGTTTAAGTACCAAGGTGTTAGTGTTTGGGTGTTGTATTGCTTCATTCTTGACAAAAATTACATCATTTGTTATAGTATTCGAGCCTTAAATTTTGTCTAAATTAGGTACAAAAAGGCTTTTTATTAAACCTCAATATTTGAGGGCTCGCAAAAGCGGGTTAAATTATTAATTTATGTCTAGTCAAAGTTTTGAAGAACTTTTAAAAGACTACTTTGCCAACATTCCAAAAGTTGGAGATTTGGTAAAAGGTAAAATTATCGCTATAGATAAAGGCGAAGTTCGTGTTGACGTTAGCGGACTTATTGTTGGTGTTGTCCGTGGTCCAGAATTATTTTCTGAATCAAAAGAATTTACAGATATAAAAGTAGGTACTGAAGTAGAAGCTACTGTTATAGATGATGAAAATGAAAACGGTGAAATGGAATTATCTTTCCGTGTTGCTGGAAACAAATTGGTTTGGAGTAGAATGGCTGAACATGTCAAAACAGGTGACATTGTCAAAGCAAAAATTTTGGCTGCCAACAAAGGTGGTCTTATGCTTCAATCTGATGCCTTGGTAGGTTTCATGCCAGTATCACAATTGAATCCAAATAATTACCCACGTGTACAAGGTGGTGACAAAAATAGAATTTTGGAACATTTGAGAAAATTTATTGGTGAGACTATCAAAGTAAAAGTTATTACAGCTGACATGGATGATGAAAAACTTATTTTCTCTGAAAAAGAAGTTTGGGAAGAAGAACAAAAAAACGTACTTGATTCTTATAGTGTTGGTGACATTGTAGAAGGAGAAGTGAGTGCTCTTACTTCATTTGGTGCTTTTATAAAATTTGGTACCAATTTGGAAGGTCTTGTTCATATTTCTGAAATTGTTTGGCAAAGAATTAGTCATCCTCGTGAAATATTGAAAGTTGGTGACAAAATCAAAGCTCAAATTATTGATTTGAACAAATCAAAAATTTATTTATCTATCAAGAGGCTTATTATTGATCCTTGGAAAAAAGTAAAAGATACTTACAAAGTTGGACAAATTGTCAATGCTGAAGTACACAAAATTGAACCTTTTGGTCTAATGGTAAAACTAGACAATGAAATTCATGGTCTAGCTCATATCTCTGATCTTAGTGATAAACGTGTTTCAGATACTAAGATGCTTCTTTCCAAATTTGAAGTTAGTAAAAAATACAACTTTGAAATTATCTCTATAGAACCAGCTGAACATCGTCTAGGTTTGAAATTAGAAGGTGTTGGTAAAAAAGAAGATAAAGTAGAAGATAAGAAAGAAAAGAAAGTTGAAGAAAAAGTAGAAGAGGAAAAATCCTCCTCCGCTAAGGCTTCGATAGACGAAGAAAAAGTAGAAGAAAAAAAAGAAAAGAAAGCTGAAAAAAAGGTAGAAGAAACTAAAAAATAAAAGGCTCGAAAAACTTAAAAGGCAACTGCTCTAAACAGTTGCCTTTTTGTTGTGGTTATAAATAATGGTTATTTTATTTTTTTTGATAAAATATAAGTTTCCACTTTTTGATTTTCAAATTGATGAAAACTTTTTTTTCTAACTTTATAACCTTGTTTTTTATAAAATTCTTTGGCAGTAATTGTTGATTCTATTTTTATATTTTTACAACCTTGTTTGAGTAGTGAAGCTTCGACTTTTTTTATCAACTTACTTCCCACACTTTTCCCAATGTAATCTTTGTGAACAAATAAACCCCATAAAACGCATTTGTCCAAAGGGTGATCGGCGAAACCAATAACTTTTTCAGTATCAAGAGCTACCCATCTTTTGCACATGTGGGCGCTTTCACGAAAACGTTTTGTGCTGGTACGACCAGACCAAACTCTGATTTGTTCTTTATTATAATCTTTTTTATTTACTTGGCGAATTGTTTGACGATGTAGTCGTGCTATAACAACATAGTCTTCATCACGAGCTAGACGGATTTTCATAATCAATTTTTTGTAAAATTTTGTTTATAAAGATTGTTTTTAAAGTGTAATATTTTCTTATAGATTGACCATTCGCTCTGTTTTTTAATCTTTCATATTCGGCCAAAGCTTTAGAATTGCCTTTTAAGTATTTCTCAAATTTTATACTAGTTTTCCAACTACTATCATTTTTGTTAATAACAAATATCTCAATCTTAATACCATCTATGTATTTTATAAATCTTGCTCGTTTATATTCGTATAAACTACCTGCTTCACCTAAATATTTTACCAATTTGGCAACAGTATCATTAAAATCTTTTTTGCAAACAGGAATATAAAGATCAATTTCGCCTTGCCCTGATATTCTCATGGCTGTTGAGCCTCGGTGCGATATTCTTACCTTACCCAGTATTTTTGTTAACTCTGCTTTGATTATTTTAAACACTTCTTTTGTTTTTGGATTATACGGAACAATGGCTATCTTTTTGATATCGCTTAGATGATCAAGCCATTTTTGTTGTTCTTTGGTAAGCATGACAAATTTTATATATGATCAACATCTCCAATAAGCGTATCGTTCAAAATTCTGAATTTCTTTTTTGTGTTCCAGACTTTAAAGAGTTTGTTAAAATTCTTATCAGGGTCTAACATTAATTCTGCCAATTCGTCGAGTTTTTTGAAATCAATTTCTGTTAGTTTATCAAATTTTGAATGTACATAGCTCGGCATTTGAGTATAGGTGATTTCGTTGTTCATTAGACAATGGAAATCATAAAATAATTCCCACATTACAGGCATTAGGCCATTAAAACCGCCGGCGTTGATAAAATTATCTGCTTTGAGTTGACCGTTTCGTATTCCAAGCCAAGTATTAGCAGACCAATCAAATTTTTCTGTTGGTATGTCATACTGGTCAAATTTTAAGAAGCCTTCAAAGAATCCGTCGGCATCAAAAGTAACCCATTTTTCTTTATTTTTGTTCCAATATTGGTTTATCCAATGATCATGACTACCTTTAAAAAAATATGGTGCAAAACCAGAACGAACACGACAAGGAATGCCTTTTGATTTTAAAATCGAGGCCATTAGTATGGCCACATACCTACAAGTTACAACAATCTTATTTTCAACTTTTCTATCTGATAGGAAGCCTTTATCGTCCAGCCTTAGTAGTTCAGCAATCATAGCTACCGTATTTGTTAAAACCCCGTCCTCACATCTCAATCTATACCATGGGAATTTTTTCATGTCTCCATATTTCTTATCACTGTTGGTATTTGTATTCCCGTCTTTTAATGTTATGCGATGAATAATTTGGTGGCTTATCAAATTACCAAGTTCTTTAACGTCATCAGGTAATTTTTTCAAAAAATCTTTATAACAACCTGGGTTAGTGAAAGTACTAAATTTTAGGTAATGTTCCAAAATCTTTTTGTCCATAATTTTATTAAAAAATGGGTAAACGCTGTAGTTTAGTATAGGCCGTTTTAGCCCACCAGTCAACCGAAATTTAAACACGCAAAGTTAGAAAATAAATGACTCAATTCAGGTTAAGATAAATTATTGCATATTTATCTATGTACATTTAATAAAACCAATATAATCGCATACAATCAAATATAATTAATATATAAGATAAAAATATGTATAAATTTATTAAAAGGTTTTCATTCAATCCAGAAACAACTCACAAAATATATAGCCTTATTTCCCAAATTGACGTTTGTTTGAAAATTGGCGGAGAGAGAGGGATTCGAACCCTCGGTACCCTTTCAGATACACCGCTTTTCGAGAGCGGCACCTTCAACCAACTCAGACATCTCTCCATTTTGATTAGGTATAATATTCAAAAATACAATAAACCAAAATACTATTGCTAAATCATTTTTTATAATAGGTGAATCCACCAAACCAGTGATTAATAAACTTATTAGACTAACTAAAACAATATAATTTTGTGTAGTCAACTTTTTTTCAAAAATATTTAGATAAAAAATATTGAACAAAATTCCTAAGAATGCTATTAGTCCTAGTATTCCTGTATTGATCCAGATAGTTAGGAATATATTGTGAGGATGGTGAAAGATTTCAATTTTTTCACCATTTACTTTTTGGTGATATGGTACAATGCGTAAATTATAAGAAGCTATACCTGAGCCAGTAAGAGGGTGATCTTTGAGAAAATTTGCTGTATCACGCCAAATACCAAGACGGATTTGTCCGGATCTGTCTTGCATAGTGATTTCTGTTTTGATACTAGCTAATTGTGATAAAGAAAATAACAAAACAAATCCGGTAATTGTAAAAATAGTTATTAATAATCTAGTTTTTTTGTAAAAAAATAATAAGAGGAAAATTGTTCCAGCTATAGCAATTAGAGCGCCAGTAGATTTGGCAAAGAATATTGCTAGAATATTTGTGGGAATAAACAAGATGGCAATGATAGTCTGCCAATTTATTTTTTTGTATTTGAAAATATTGTAAAAAGCTAAGGCAAAAAGCGGAGCTAAAAATAATCCAACACCATTTGGGAAACCATACCAAGCCGTAACTCTATAAGTATTTTGATTTTCCCAAAAAGCATGAGGCACTAGAAAGCCAGTAAAGTGTTGGAAAATTGCTAGTAGAGAAGTAACAAGTCCACAAAGCAAAATTGCTGTAGTCAAATTTTGGCTATATTTTTTATCCAAACCAAGCAATATTAAGAAAAATAAAATAGGCTCGATATAAAAAGCTTTCCATTCACCAAGAGCTTTTCTTATATCTGCACTGGTAAAAATGGAAATAATAGAAGCTAATACAAAAAGTAGTAAGAAAAAAAAGAAGTAAGGATATTTTTTGAAATAAAATTTCAGTTGCGTAGAAATTTGTTTGTGAAATTTGTAAATTCCAAAAATAAAAATAATCGCAAATTGTAATTCTAACAAAGTAGCAGGTAAGGGACCTATTTGAAATCTCAAGACATAGCTTGGTAACAAAACAAAAAATAAAAACAAAGCATAAGCAAAATTTCGCCAAGCTAAAATAGAAAATAACACTAGAAAAATAATTGTCAAAATGCTTATAGCCATGTTGTTAGCTCTTTAGACTTAAAATATCTTTCATTTGTCCTTTGGAAACAGCTCTGGTTGCAAATAGCATCAAAGTATAGATAGCTATACTAATTGTTATCAAAATTAGAATTTGTATTTTGTTTAGTAGAATTATGAAGACTCCCATGATTATACTTGAGAATATTACTTTTGTGAGAAATTTATAGTTTATTTTTTCTTTGACATTTTTTCTGGCTACCAAAGTGACCATAACAGCTGTATACCATTCAGAAAATACTGTCATCCAAGCTGCTCCATACATACCATATTTTGGGATAAAAATCATATAACCAGTGAAAGTAATAATAGCATTACTGATATAAACCCATAAGACTTCTTTTTGGAGATTGACAGCTACGACTAGATGTCCAAAAATTCCTGCCCAAAAAACACCCAAAATCGCCAAAGACAAAATTTGTAAAGCATTACCAGAAATAAAAAAATCTTGTCCAGCTACTAGAACCATTATTTTGTGAGATAACAAAAACAAACCAGTAAACATCGGGATAGCTAGTATCATCATAGCGTCAAATGCTACTTGGTATCTTTGTTTGAATTCTTCTTTGTTTTTTTGTACCCAAGAAGTGGCTAGTAGTGGCAACATCACCCCCATGATCATCATGGCAGTCTGGACCACAATATCTATGACTCGGTAAGCTGCACCATAAATCCCAACATCAGTTTGTGAACCAAAAAAACTTAATAACAATAAATCTCCTCTCAAATAAACTACATTGAAAATTATAGCTACAGCTATTGGCCACATTTTTATGATAATTTCTCGCCAAATATTTTTGTCAAAACTGAAATTTAGTTTGGTTTTTTTGCGTATAAATAAATAGAGTGTGGTAGTGTAAGCAATACTAGCCAAAATTATTACTAGCATGATAGTCAGAAATTGAGCTTGGTTGTATATGGCTATCAGAAGACCAATGACTAAGACAAATCTACCAATTATTTCTCCAATAGCTTGAATGTGCATTTGGAGTTTTTCTTGTAAAAACCCAATAAAAACTTGGTTTAGAGAAATTGCCACAAAAGATATAGCTGTAAAACTAATAGCAATTTTGACAGTATTTGGATAAGGGAAGAACAAGGCAATGAGTGGAGCTAAACTCAAGAAAAAAATAGCAGACAAAAATCTAAAAGTGACAAGATTATTGAATATTTTTGTTTTATCAAATTTATTTTCGCCAAGTATTTGGGCAGTGACTGGTGTCATACCAAAATCTATAAATATTCCTATCACGCCCAAAAAGGAAATAGTGGTAATGTACCAACCAAATTTTTCTTGGCCCAAATAACGTGTCATCATAGCAACAGCTGCCAAACCAAAAAAAGTCGAGATAATTTTACCTAGCATTTGAAAAAAAGTATTGTGAGCGACTTGTTTGGTGACTGACATAAAATTGTGGTAAATGTTTTAGGTGTTCTAAAATGTTGTAGATGACTAATCAATTATAACAAATAAAATGATACAACATTTAGAACAATTTCAACTATAAAAACTTATGCCCATTTTAACAAATTTTGCTTAATTTAGCAATATCTACTTGGCCAATAGGGCTGTTGGAGAAAAGTAGCAGAATGTGTTATAATAATTAAAACTAATTTATCTGCTTTATAACCTGTATTTTATGATTTCCAAAAAAGTTTCTTTATATTTTATAGGTTTACTTATTATAAGTAGTATTTTTGCACCTTCTATTACTAGATCAGCTACTTTGCCAGTAGTAACAGTACGTGATTCTGGTTTTGCTGCCAAGTATATTAGTCAAAGTGTCAATGATCCTATCAAAATTGAAGCTGGAGCTACGATTACTGTAGATTTCAAGTTCAAAAATATCGGCACAGCAACTTGGGATGGTAATGGCAAAAATTTTATTTCTGCTTTTACTATGGAACCACGTTATCATAATTCTGATTTTGCTGGAGCCAACTGGTTGGACAAAGAACAAACAGCCAAAATTGCTGGCAAAATAAAACCTGGTGAAACAGGTACGATTAGTATCCAAATAAAAGCTCCTGAAAAAGTTGGGACATATACTGAGAAATTTTGGTTAGCTGCACAAAACTATTCTTGGGTTAAGGGTGGTTATTTTTATTTTATTTTAAATGTCGTACCAAAAACTATAGTTTCTACATCAAATAATAGTTCTACAAACACTACATTAAACAGTACTACTACAGACAAAGTCGCTTCTAGTGACTATCAGGCCAAACAATTTATCCTAAATACCAAAAGTGTAACAGCTCAAGGTGGTAAAAAAGTAAAAATTATTTTAGGTTTGCAAAATTTAGGTACAGCTACTTGGCAAAAATATTCTATTGTCGCCAACAGCCCTGTGTCATTGGCAAGTGATTCAGTTTCAAATCTTACTTTTGCTGATTCTGACTGGAAAGATAGCAATACTATTTTGGAAAAAATTCAAGAAATAACTCAATGGGGTACCACAAGAGATCAGTTCAATTTTGTGACACCTGGCAAAGCTGGAGCTTATACTTTGACCTTAAAATTAAAAGCTGACGACAAAGAAATAAATAACATGGAAATAAATATTCCAGTAAATGTGACTGCTAATGCTGCCAATTATTCTGATTCACCAATCATCAATCAAGAAGTACCACGCCTTACACAAGAGCCTACTATTAGAGTAGGGGTTTGGCAAAATCCAGAAGATAAAGTCAAATTCCAATCAGCTGATGACAATTATCTTGTTTTTGCTGGCGATATACAGCAAGGTATTTTGAGTAGAAATACTCTTGCTACAATGTATTATCTAGATGGTATTTATTATTTCAATTCTTTTGGATTAGATTTTTCTACCAATCAATTCATTCGTCTTGTGCCACAAAATGATATGCATGCTATTTTTTCTCTAGTAAATTACAACAGGGCAGTGACTTGGAAAGGGCCTGTAAACTTCAACAAATATCGTGGTATAATGGAATTACGAAAAACAAATAGTGGGGCAGACGTGTATGTGATTGAAGAAGTTTTGATAGAAGATTATATAGCTGGTATTGCTGAAACTTCCAATATTGGTCCGACAGAATATGTCAAAGCTTTGTTAGTAGCTGCTCGTACTTATGGTTATTATATCAAAGAATATACCAACAAACATGATTCTCGTAATTTTGATGTAGTTGCCAATACTGGTGACCAACTTTATCTAGGTGTAGCTAGTGAATTACTCATGCCAAATGTAGTCGCTGCCCAAAAAGCTACTAGGGGATATATGATTACTTATGACAATAATATAGTCATTACACCATACTATGGTAATAGTGATGGTCGTACGAGAAGTTGGACAGAAGTTTGGGGTGGAGCCATCAAGCCTTGGCTTGTATCAGTCCCAGCTACTTATGATCAGAGAGATCACAAATCTTTGTTTGGTCATGGCGTAGGTATGAGTGCTCGTGATGCTGCCTATATGGCTGATGAAGGTGGTAAAAATTGGCGAGAAATATTACAATATTATTATACTGGTATAAATATAAATTTGATTTACCAATAATTTATGGAAGTATCTTTCAAAAAGAAATGTTTGTTACCTACCACAAGAATTTGTGTTCGTCTCAAAGCTTTGCGTGAAGAAAAACATATTTCTTTGTTAGAATTAGAATCAAAAACCAAAATAAACAAAGAATATTTAAGAGCAATCGAAGAATGTCGTTTTTCGGATTTGCCACAATCTTCTTTGTACAAAAAGAATTTTGTAAAAAAGTATGTCCAAGCTTTGGGAGAGGATGCGATGTGTTTTGTAGAGCAATTTGTCAACGAAGAATTGACATACGAAACACCAAAAGATAATACGCCAAATTTAAAATACAGAAAATACCATTTTAGTAATATACCAAATATTTTACGGTTTTCATTTTTTGGTATATTTGTGTTTTTACTTCTTCTTTTTCTTGGTTTTCATGTCAAAAATGTTTTGACGCCACCAATTCTATTAGTAATATCTCCAGAAAATGGTTTTATTAGTAATAGCAATTTTGTAGACGTCAATGGTAAAACTGATCCAGAAATTCAAATCACTATCAATGATGAATTGGTAAAAAATGATGAAAATGGAAACTTCAGCCAGAGTATAAATCTTCTACCAGGTATCAATACTTTTGTAATAGAAGCCAAGAACAAACATGGTAAAACTACTGAAGAGGTTAGGAACGTAATTTACAAAAATAATAGTGGTATTTCTTTGAGGTAAATTTATTTAAATATACAAAAAAACGACGTAGGTCGTTTTTTTATTTTCTATTATAATTATCTTCCAATCGTATAATATCGTTTTCATCAAATTCTCCAAAAGATATTTCCATAATTTCTAATTCATCATTTTTTGTCATCATCCTGTGTTTGGTAGTCTTGGGTATGAAATGTTCATCACCAATTTGTACATCAATAATCTCTTCACCAATAATAATTTGTCCCTTACCACTCACTACTCTCCAGAATTCATCTCTTTTGTGGTGGTATTGAAGACTTAATTTAGAGTGTGGTTTCACTGAAATTATTTTGACAGTCACTTGTTCATTGTGACAAAATTGTTTGAATTTTCCCCAAGGTCTTTCTTCTGTATATTTTTGCATATTTGGTATTAAAACTGTGTATTATTATAACATCTCTATCTCAAGAAATAAACACGTATGCTGTTTGACACAATATCTATCACGTAGTAAAATTAAGCACAAAGGAGAGAATTTCCCTCTTTTTTATTCCAAAAATAAGCCTGTCTTTTTATCAAATTTAACTCAACTAAAGTAAGTATTATGGCTATCAAGAAAGAAAGTCCAAAAATGGAAGCTGCTAAGACAGCTATTGATCAAATTAAACAAAAGTATGGAGACAACTCTATTATGCGTTTTGGTGAAGCCAAAACTATGGAAGTGGATGCAGTCTCTACAGGCTCAGTATCTTTAGATATTGCTCTTGGTGTTGGTGGTGTACCTCGTGGACGTATTATAGAAATTTTTGGACCAGAAGCCAGTGGTAAGACTACTTTGGCTCAACATATCATCTCCGAAGTCCAGAAACTTGGTGGTATTGCAGCTTTTGTGGATGCAGAACATGCACTAGATCCAGAATATGCCAAGAAAATTGGTGTAGATATCAATGCTTTGTATATTTCTCAGCCAGATACAGGTGAACAAGCTCTAGAAATTTTGGAAACTCTTGTTCGTTCCAATGCTGTAGATGTTGTAGTGGTCGACTCTGTCGCTGCTCTTGTGCCAAAAGCTGAAATTGAAGGTGAAATGGGTGCTAGTCATATGGGTTTACAAGCTAGACTAATGTCTCAAGCTTTGCGCAAATTGACAGGTATTGTAAGTAAGACTAGAACTGTAGTTATCTTTATCAACCAGACTAGACAAAAAATTGGTGTATTTTTTGGTAACCCTGAGACTACTACTGGTGGTACTGCTCTCAAATTTTATTCCTCAGTTCGTATCGAAGTTCGTCGTAGTGCTCAAATCAAACAAGGTGACAAGATTATTGGCAACAGAGTAAAAGTAAAAATTGTGAAGAACAAAGTTGCTGCACCTTTCCGTACCACAGAATTTGATATCATGTACAATGAAGGTATTTCAGTTTCTGGAGATATGATAGATACTGGTGTTACTTACAAAGTCATTCACAAATCTGGTAACAGTTATACTTTTGGTGAGGAAAAACTTGGTGTTGGTCGTGAAAAAGCTAAACAATTTTTGCGTGAAAATCCAAAGTTGATGGTGGAAATAAAAACAAAAGTTTGGGAAGCAGTAAAACTTGGCGAAGCTCCAGATGAAGAAAAAGGCAAAGTAGGGGAAGATGAGAGTGTGGAAGAATAATTTTTAGTATAAAAATATTAAATTATTAAAATATAAAAACAGACTTTGGAGAAGTCTGTTTTTTTATTTAAGTTAACATCATCACTTATATAAGTTTATAGGCAAATAGTTTATACAATATTGTTTGGTTTGATTACTAAAAAAGTTTAAAACTTTCTTTGATTTGTAAAATTTCAGCTTGGATTTTTGCTGAATCCACACTTTCCTCTATACCACCATATCCTGAAAGATCTTGGCTACCAGAATAATAAAATGTATAAGTTGGATTACCTGTAATCAATGTCTGGGGATAATCAGAAATCAATGAATCGTTTTTATCTTTGGTTTCTACAATTTGAAATTGAATGTAGCGTTGCATAGAATCATTTTCTGAAACTAAACGGATGTTGTCATAAATTTTTACTTCACTTAGGATAGCATCTTTGCTCTCTACAATTTTTCCCCAACTTTTTGGCAAAATCACTGAGAAATGATAGATGAAGTTTGTGTACTCAGTACCTTCATCAGTCACGGTCATTTTTGATTGAGCTATCTGTTCATCTGATTTTATAGGTTTGCTAGTTGTCTCGGTTTGTGACTGTCCAGTTTGTTGTTCATTTGGGGTAACAACTTTACTTTTTTGGAAGTAATAAATTCCACCTCCTACCACAATAGCAGTGATAATGATGGTGAGGACTATTGATCCCACATTGGATTTTGTTTGTTCCATAGATTTTTTTTGGTTAATGAATAGGCGTTGATCATTAGAAGCTTACACTTAATCACAGATAATAGATAGCCCCCATTTCAATTGACGTTCGTGTGTGATAATTGAGTTTTAGTTGTTATAAAATGCTATTTTTTTGTTAGCACTAACACATCTTGATTCATCGTTTCACCTTTTTGATTCTCTTGCGAAACAAAATCCTTCCAATCTCCGAGAAAAAAATCAAAACCGTAGGACTCAGCAAGTTGCTTGATTTTTTCAGCTGAATGAAAATACTTCAGTGTTTCAGCACCTTCAATATAGCCAGCATTTGGATTACCTGATACTTTGAAAAACTTGACTGTAAAATTATCACCGTCTTTTAATGTACGAGTTTCATTATCAGGGAATTGCTCACCATTATATAAATACCGCGCATTAGTTGAATAACTTTTTAATTCTGGACTTGTACTTCCAATTGTGGCGATAAGTTTTCCGCTTTGCGTCAATTTTTCAGAGAGTAGCTCAAATAACATACCAAGATTATCAATATGGTCAATCGTATACTTCATGATAGTAAGGTCAAGTTTTTCATTTTCAAGCCCACGCAGATATTCTAATATTTCACTCTTTACGAAGGTGATAACGTCCTTTCGGTTTTGATATTTTTCGTTCGAAATGTATTTTTTTGCCAGTTCGAGCATAAGAGGTGCTACATCAACCCAATCCATGTGTCCATGTTCGTTTGCTAATTTGTTGAAAAACTCGTCGTATCTATCAGGATGGGCGCCACCACCTAACTCCGCAGAATAAATTGGAGTTTTCAAATCAGTAGACTCTTGAAGAAGTATGGTATCAACAATTTGAGCAACTTTGAAATTTTTTTCGTTCTGTTCATGTTCAGCAAATTTTTCAGTGATTTCTGGCGAAAAATACATTTCGAGTCCTTTGTGATTATTGGAAGGATTTTGTGATTTCATTTCAGGATTCATAAAAAATAAAAAAGTGTTTGAAATTAAATAGAGAAAAAATATTTGCTATTTAGATTGCGAACCGTATATCCCATGCTATATGTTTTGTTGAGTTTTGGTGTCGTTGTTATTTATTCCTTCCTAAAAATTTTCGCCAATTTATTGCCCCAGTAATAATCACTGACGGAATTATTGAAGCGATTATAAATCCAAGAATTGCAGGTGGTACAATGAGAAGATCGCCATCCTCAAATGGTGGCCAAAACATAATGACTCCGTATATAAATGGTAGAATGAATGCACCGAAGAGTAAGTAAATAGCGACCTTAGAATAATTTGAAATTTTTACCTTGCTGATGACTGTTATACCAAGAATTGTGCCGATGATAATTCCAGCAATTGATCCAAATGATCCACAGGATTCATATCCTGCTGTACCGAAGAGATAATCAATAAATGCCCAACAGCCATGATTCCCGCCATAGTTCATCATAGTTAGAAGTCCTGTGATGCCCAAAATTGTGCCACCGAAAATGCCTGCAACAAATTGAGCGAAAATTTTTGATTTACTTGTTTCCATATTAATTGGTTAAAACTTAGATTAAATATACACCAAAACTCAATGGCGTATAACGTTCACGTATGTGTGATGTGGTGCAATGATACAATTTTGTTAACGTGTAATCACAAATAATTTATGAAAACAAATTATTGCCATATTAGAAATTTCACAAACTCTAATACTCAAAATTTGATCGTTTGTCATGTGTATGGTCATCGTCTATTTCATCTTCAGTTTTTGTTTCGTCATATTCTTCTTCGTCATCAGTACTTTCTTCCTCTTCATCCATATCTACATTAGCATATTGATCTTCTGTCTCTTCAGGTGTTTCTATTTCTTCTTCATCCACCGAAGCTTCAGCGAAGGAGGACTCATCTTTTTCTGGTTCAGAAAAAACATTGTGTTCGCCACCAGCATTCATCGTACGACCAGCTGTCTCGGCTGTGGCTAAGATTTCACGAGCTTTGGCACCATTGGAAGGGCCAATAATTCCAGCCTCTTCTAATTCATCAAGAATTCTAGCAGCTCTGGCATAACCAATTTTGAGGCGACGTTGGAGAAAGGAAGCACTAGCTTTTTCATATTTTATTATTAGATCTTTACATTCTTCGAAGAGCGGATCTTGATCATCAGAAACTCCACCAAACATATTTACAGTACCTCCATTATTTTTTTTGCTTTCAACAATAGAGTTATCATATTCTGGTTCATCATCTCCTTTGAGATACTTGACTACACTTTTCATTTCAGATTCAGAAATATAAGAACCTTGAATACGAACAGGTTTTCCTAATTCAGCTGTTTGAAAAAGCATGTCACCACGACCAATAAGTTTTTCAGCACCACTGCAATCCAGAATAGTTCTGGAGTCAACAAGTGAAGCTACTGAAAAAGCAATACGAGCTGGAATATTGGCTTTCATCAGACCAGTAATGACATCCACACTTGGTCTTTGAGTTGCAACTATTAGATGAATACCTACAGCACGAGCCATTTGGGCTAGGCGGATAATTCCAGCTTCTACTTCACCAGCTGCAGTTGCCATCAGGTCGGCAAGTTCATCAATAATGAAAACAATGTGAGGCATTTTGTTGGCTTTGAAAGCTTCGTTGTAGGAAGTAATATCACGGTTGCCAACTTTTGATAACATCTCAAATCTTCTATCCATTTCACCAATACACCATTTGAGAGCATTGACAGTTTGTTGGGTATTGGTGATGACTGGTGTCAAAAGATGGGGAATGCCGTTGTAAAGTGTGAGCTCTACTCTTTTTGGATCGACCATTATCATACGTAGAGTTTCTGCAGTGTTTTGATAAAGCAAACTCATGATAATAGTATTCATACAAACAGTCTTTCCACTGCCAGTAGCACCAGCAATCAATAAATGAGGCATTTTTGGTAAATCCGCAAACCAAACTTTGCCACCAACATCTTTGCCAAGAGCAATCATTAGGTTGTGATTACGTGTGGTGAATTCTTTTGATTCTAATAATTCTCGCAGAGAGACAATGGCAGTTTTTTGGTTTGGCACTTCAATACCTACTAGAGATTGTCCTGGTATGGGTGCTTCAATACGAATTGGGTGAGCAGCTAGAGCCAAAGCCAAGTCATTGGATAGGGTAGTAATTTTGGTAAGCTTGACTCCTTTGTCAGGTTTTAGAGAATATTGAGTGACTGTTGGTCCGACACGTACTTCTCCCATGGCTACACCAACATTGAATTCATTGAGAGTGCTACGAATTATTTCAGCATTGGATTTGATATCGCCACTTGTTGGCTTGCCTTTTTTGGTTGTTAATAATTCTAGGGGTGGTAGATTTTTGATAATGACACGTTTTGACCAGACATCATCTTTTTTCTTTTCTTCCTTTTCTTTAAATTTTGGAATTTCTTTTTTATCTTTTTCTTCGGCTAGATCTTCTTCTTGTATTTGAATTTTTTTACTGAGGAAACGACGGCCATGTTTTTCTGTTTCTTCTTCATCATCTTCTAATACATTGTCATCATCAGTATCAGTATAATTTTCTTCTTCTTCATAATCGCCTTTGATTTTTACATTTGATTTGTTTGGATTTGGTACAAATAATTTTTTGATAATAAATAAAACACTTCTACCAATCCAACCTAAACCTTCAAATATTTTTTGGTGGATAATAACAAAGGATGTAAGAGTGGTATTGAAAATTAAGAAAACAGAAATAATTACCACACCAACTAAGATAACATAGCTAGCAATAATACCTAAATATTGTTTCATTGGCCAAGCCAACATCCCAAATATTCCACCACCATGTCCACTAAGAGCTTCTTGCCACATATCAGAGGTAGTGAAATTGAGATGCATGATACTTGATAGTGATAAGAAAAAGATAAGAGAACCAATCAAATGGGTTGGTCGATAATTGTATTTAATATCTCTTATCAAAAACCAAGAAAGTATCAATATTATAATTGGTGTAAAATATCTAATAGAACCAAAAAGAAAACTCAAGATATAATCGTTGAGCATAATACCTACAAAACCTGCTTTATTAAAAAAACTAAGGATAATAATAATCGCAAACACAGTCAAAAGCACGGCTATAATACCGCGTGATAATGTAGGGTCTAGACGAGAATGTTTTTTCTTTTTTCTTTTGTCCATACTTGTGCAAACATTATAGCACAGTTTTGTAATGAAGTCGAAGTCTGAAGTTATTTTTGAATAATTAATAAACAAATTTCACACAATATGATTGTTTATTGTATTTTATCTAGGTTTATTGCCTGTTTTTACTTCTTGACAAATTTACTTGTTCTTGCTTTATTTAAGGTATTATTTTGTGGATAAATCTGTGGTTAACTTATAGTACTTTTTGAGGTTAATTTTATATTTTTGCTAGTATAAGCCAAAAAAGCCTTTTCTTGACAAATACTTATCCACCTGTTCTCTGTTTGACAAGAGTTCATTTTTGATGTATTCTAAACACATTATCAAAACTTCGTTGAATTTGCGCAAAATTTGCTATATTTAGCCCAAATTCTGGTATTATCGCCCCTATATTAGCGTCCACGCAGGGGACGGACTATCCGGATCAACATGGCTCAACAAGCTTTCTGTCACAAATAATCAAAAAATTAATCCCTTTTTCAAATAAAGGAATTTTTTTGTTGCTGTAGTGAGCCATAAAATTATTTATTTTAAAAAATAAAATTTTATTTATAATTTAGCTTTGTTGACTAATTAAATAATCAAAATTTGATTACTAAAATTAGTTAATAAACTAGACGTGACAAACTATTGGAAGATTGTGACTAATCTTTTGTAGGAAATAGCGGGTAGTTTAACAACTTGAAGTTATTTACATAAATAAAAATATTTATGGCTCCATTATACAAACGTCAACCGCTTAAGACCTTGGAACGCAAGTTCTTTACATCCCTTCGCGATGCGGTCGAAGCACCGGATTTGATAGAAATCCAAAAATCTTCTTACAATTGGTTTTTTGAAGAAGGTTTAAGAGAACTTTTTGATGAATTATCACCAATTACTGACTTCACTGGTCGTGATTTGGAAATTTATTTTGAAGATTATTATATTGATGAACCAAAATTTGACCAAGTGACTTGTATCAAAAAGAATATTACTTTTGAGGCACCACTTCGTGTCAATGTTCGTCTAACCAACAAACGTACAAATAAAACTGAAAAACAAGAAATTTATCTAGGTGACATGCCACTCATGACTGATAGAGGCACTTTTATTGTCAATGGTATTGAAAGAGTAGTGGTTACTCAACTTATTCGTAGTGCTGGTGCTTTTTTTACAGCTGAATTGAGTCGTGGTCGTCGTTTTTATGGAGCAAAAATTATCCCAAATCGTGGTGCTTGGGTAGAAATTGAAACTGATCAAAATAACGTACTTTGGATCAAAGTAGACAGAAAACGTAAAGTAGCTGCAACTTCACTTTTGCGTGCTTTTGGGTTTTCTACTGATGAAGAAATAAAAGAATTATTTACTGATGTAAATAATCACCCAAATATTGATTACATTGAAAACACTTTGAAAAAAGATGCTGCTACCAATGAAGATGAAGGTTTGATAGAAGTATACAGACGTATTCGTCCAGGTGATTTGGCTACTGCTGACAATGCAAAGAGTCTTATTCACGCTATGTTTTTCAACTTTGATCGCTATGATCTTGGCAAAGTTGGTGTTTACAAATTTGATATAAAATTCAATTTGGGTCTTACCAAAGAAGATTATGATGACAAAGAAAAAAGAGTTTTGTCAAAAGATAAATTGGTAAAAGTTTTGCGTGAAATTATTCGTCTAAATGTGACCCAAGAAGAAGCTGATGATATTGATCATTTAGGAAATCGTCGTGTTCGTGGTGTTGGTGAACTTGTCCAAAATCGTTTTCGTATTGGTCTTGCTCGTATGGAACGTATTATTCGTGATCGTATGAGTACTATGGATATTGACACTATTGTACCAAACAAATTGATCAATGCTCGTCCTGTCATTTCTGTCATTCGTGAATTTTTTATGAGTTCACAGCTTTCTCAATTCATGGATCAGATCAATCCTCTTGCAGAACTTGAACACAAACGTCGTATTTCTGCTCTTGGACCTGGTGGTTTGTCTCGTGATCGAGCTGGTTTCGAAGTTCGTGATGTGCATAGAACTCATTATGGTCGTATTTGTCCGATTGCTACTCCTGAAGGACCAAACATTGGTCTAGTCGGACATTTGTCCACTTTTGCAAAAATAAATAAATTTGGTTTCTTGGAAACTCCTTACAAAAAAGTTATTAGTGTTGTCAAAAATGAAGCCAGTTTTACTGAAGGTGAAATTTCTAATATGGAAGTGAAAGGTATTGTCAAAGTTGGTGAAAAAATTGACAGTACTATTGCTAAGAAATTGGAAAAAGAAAAAGGTCTTACAGAAATAAAAGTAAAACCTCGTGTTTCTAGTGAAGTTGTCTACCTCAATTCTTTTCAAGAAGAAAGAACAATTACTTCTAGTGCCACTACTCCAATGGATAAAGATGGATATTTCCTTGAAGATAGAATTTCTTCTCGTGTAAATGGTGAACCTCAACTTATTGATTCAGACAAAGTTGCTTATATTGATGTAGCTTCAAATCAAATTTTGTCAGTAGCTACTAGTCTTATTCCATTTTTGGAACATGATGATGCTACTCGTGCTCTTATGGGTACCAACATGCAACGTCAAGCTGTACCTTGTATCAAGCCAGAGCCTCCTTTGGTTGGTACAGGTGTTGAACGTATTGCTGCTCTAAATAGTGGTTATGTTTTTACTGCTCCAGCCAATGGTGAAGTGACTTTTGTAGATGGTGGTAAAATTGAATTTACTGATACCAAAGGAAAAGTGACTACTTACAGTTTGTCAAAATATATTAGATCAAATGCTTCAAGTAGTATTAATCAACGTCCAACAGTTAGCCTTGGTCAAAAATTGAAAAAAGGTGATCCAATGTCTGATGGTCCAGCTATCAAAGATGCTGAACTTTCTTTGGGACAAAATGTGTTGGTAGCTTATATGGTTTGGGAAGGTTTCAACTATGAAGATGCTATTATTGTTTCTGAAAGATTGGTTCGTGATGATCGTTATACTTCTATTCATATTGAAGATTATACTATCAATGTTCGTGAGACAAAACTTGGTGAAGAAGTAATTACCTCAGATATTCCAAATGTTAGTGAAGAGAAGTTACGCCATTTAGATTCTGAAGGTATCGTACGTATTGGCGCTGAAGTTCGTTCAGGTGATATTCTTGTTGGCAAAATTACTCCAAAAGGTGAAACAGAACTTACCCCAGAAGAAAGATTGCTTCGTGCTATCTTTGGTGAAAAAGCTCGTGATGTTCGTGATTCTTCACTTTATCTAGAACATGGTGAACAAGGAAAAGTAATTGATGTCAAAATATTTTCTACAGAACAAGGTGACAAACTACAACCTGGTGTTATCAAACAAGTACAAATCACTGTTGCTGATATGAGAAAAATTCAAGTCGGTGATAAAATGGCTGGTCGTCATGGTAACAAAGGTGTTATCTCTCGTGTGGTGCCAGCAGGTGATATGCCTTTCTTGGAAGATGGTACTCCTGTAGATATTATTTTGTCTCCACTTGGTGTGGTTTCTCGTATGAATTTAGGACAATTGTTAGAAACTCATCTTGGTCTTGCTGCCAATGCTCTTGGTCACAAAGTTGCTACTCCAGTGTTGAATGGTATTACAGAAAAACAAATTGAAGATGAACTTACTGAAGCTGGTTTCCCACTAGATGGACAATTACAACTTTACGATGGTCGTACTGGTGAACCTTATGATAATAAGACTACTGTTGGTTACAACTACATGCTCAAATTGAACCACATGGTCGAAGATAAAATTCACCAACGTTCTATTGGTCCTTATAGTCTCATCACCCAACAACCATTGGGAGGTAAAGCACAATTCGGTGGACAACGTTTTGGAGAAATGGAAGTTTGGGCTTTGCAAGCTTATGGCGCTGCTTATAGTTTGCAAGAAATTTTGACTATCAAATCTGATGATGTCCCTGGTAGATCAAAAGCTTATGAAGCTATTATCAAAGGTGAACCTATTACCAAAGTAAACTTGCCAGAATCATTCAATGTTTTGGTACGTGAAATGAAAGGTTTGTGTTTGGATGTAGAGTTATTAAAGAAAAATGACAATGATGAATATATAGAAGTGCAAGAAACAAACAAAAAAGAAAAAGAATACAAATTTGCTGATATAAATAATAATATGGTAGGAAGAGAAAGAGATACAGAATAAAATAATAATCTTTTTTAACTTAAAAAACTTAAATCTAACAAAATTTTATGTCACGCGATACCTTTCATTCTATGAACTTTGACGCCTTGCGTCTCAAAGTCGCTTCACCGGAGACTATTCGTAATTGGTCTTTTGGAGAAGTTTACAAACCTGAAACTATCAACTATCGTACTCAGAAACCTGAAAAAGGTGGTCTGTTTGCTGAAGAAATTTTTGGACCAACTAAAGATTGGGAATGTTATTGTGGAAAATACAAAAAAATTCGTTACAAAGGAATTGTTTGCGATAAATGTGGAGTAGAAGTTACTCATTCACTTGTTCGTCGTGAACGTATGGGTCACATTGAACTGGCTTCACCTGTCTCTCATATTTGGTTTTTGCGTACTATTCCTTCACGTGTTGGTCTAGTGCTTGATTTGTCTATCCAAGCTTTGGAAAGAGTTATTTATTTTGCTTCTTTCATCATTACTCATGTTGATGAAAATGAAAAGAAAATAGTAGGCGACTCTCTAAAAAAAGAATACAAAACAAAGAAAAAAGAAATTGAATCTGAATTTACTCGCAAATCAGCTGGAGCTACTCCTCTAGTTATTACCGAATTAGAAACAGAACGTGATAGAAAAATAGAATCTTTGGAAGAAGATTTCACAGATGCTGAAGAAGAATTGAAAGATATTACAATGCTTAATATTATTTCAGAATCACGTTATCAAAATTTGTCTTTGCGTTATGGTCATTTGTTTGAGGCTGGTATTGGTGCTGGGGCTATTCGAGGTTTGCTAGAAAGATTGGATTTTGAAGAAACTGGCAAAAGATTAGAGACTGAGCTCAAAAAAAGTAAAGGTGCTAAGCGTGAACGTCTCATGCGTCGTATCAAATTGTTGAAGAGTTTGCAAAAAAATGCTATTCGTCCAGAATGGATGATTTTGACCAATCTTCCTGTAGTTCCACCAGATTTACGTCCGATGGTTGCTCTTGATGGAGGACGTTTTGCTACTTCTGATTTGAATGATTTGTATCGTCGTGTTATCAATAGAAACAATCGTCTACGTCGTCTTCTTGATCTCAATGCTCCAGAAGTCATTTGTCGTAATGAAAAACGCATGTTACAAGAAGCAGTTGACGCTCTTATTGACAACAATGCTCGTGCTACCAAGACTGTTCGTGCCTCAACTGGACAAAAACGACAATTACGTTCTCTAGCTGATATTTTGAAAGGTAAACAGGGTCGTTTTCGTCAAAATTTGCTTGGTAAACGTGTTGACTATTCTGGTCGTTCTGTCATCGTAGTTGGACCTAATTTAAAAATTAGTGAGTGTGGCTTGCCAAAAATGATTGCTCTTGAACTTTTCAAACCGTTTGTTATGTCTGAAATTATCAAACGTGAATTTGCACACAATGTTCGTAGTGCTTCTAGGTTTATCGAAAGTAATGCTTCTGAAGTTTGGGATATTTTGGAAGAATTGACCAAAAAAACTCGTGTACTTCTAAATCGTGCTCCTACTTTGCACAGACTTGGTATTCAAGCTTTTCGTCCTACTTTGGTAGAAGGTAAAGCTATTCGTCTTCACCCTCTTGTTTGTGCGGCTTTCAATGCTGACTTTGATGGAGATCAAATGGCTGTTCATTTGCCACTTTCTGAACAAGCAAAATGGGAAGCTGAAAATTTGTTAGCCTCAGAAAAGAATCTTTTGAAACCAGCTACTGGTGCTCCAGTGACTACTCCTCAACAAGATATTGCTCTTGGTTGTTATTACATGACAAAAATAGAAAATGAAGATGCTGATCAAACAAAACTTAAAGTATTTTCTAGTATTACTGAAGCTAGATATGCTTATAAGACTGGTGTGATTGGTCTTCGTGAAAATGTCAAAGTTAGATTTGATGATTTAAATAAATTTGAAGAAGGCACTTCAAAGATTGTTGCGACTAGTTTTGGTAGAATTTTGTTCAATGAAATTTTTCCAGATAAAATCGCTTACTATAATCAAACTGTAACTAAAAAAGATTTGAGTAATATCATTCAACTTTTGTTGGAATTTTATGGACAAGAAATTACTGCTGAACATTTGGATAAAATAAAAGATCTTGGTTATAAATATGTAACTAAATCAGGTTATTCACTTGGTAAAAGTGATTTCCCATCTATTCCTGCTAAAAAAGAAATATTGCTTGAAGCTGACAAGAAAGTTGTGTTGGTAGAAGAGCAATATGCTGAAGGTTTGTTGACTGATTCTGAACGTCATGGAAAAGTACTAGAAATTTGGACTGAAACCAAAGAACAATTGGTTTCTATGGGTAGAGAAGTAATGGATCAAGGCAAATCAGTCTTTGCTATGATTGATTCTGGTGCTCGTGGTAGTTGGGGTCAGTTGGGACAAGTTATTGCTATGAAAGGTCTTGTAGCTTCTCCTTCTGGAGATGTTATTGAGTTGCCAGTAAAAGGAAATTTCAAAGAAGGCTTCGGAGTTTTGGAATTCTTTATCTCATCTCATGGTACTAGAAAAGGTTTGTCAGATATGGCGCTTCGTACTGCTAATGCTGGTTATCTTACTCGTCGTCTAGTGGATGTTGCTCAAGAAGTAGTAGTCAAAGAAGAAGATTGTGGTGATACCGTAGGTGAATTGTTTACTCTAGAACAATCCAAACAAATGGGAGAAAAATTATCAGAACGTGTACTTGGTCGTTATGTCTTGGTTGATGTCAAAAAAGGTAACAAAATAATTGTCAAAGCTGGTGAAGTGGTGGATGCACAAGCAGGTCGTGCTATTGAAAAAGAAGAAGTAGACAATATTCATGTTCGTTCTATTTTACAATGCCAATTGCCAAAGGGTGTTTGTACCAAATGTTATGGTTTTGATCTTAGTAATCGTAAACCTGTAAAGACTGGTACTGCTGTTGGTGTGATTGCTGCCCAATCCATTGGTGAACCTGGTACTCAGCTCACTATGCGTACTTTCCATTTGGGTGGTGTGGCTGGTGGTGGAGATATTACACAAGGTTTGCCTCGTGTAGAAGAATTGTTTGAAGCTCGCAATCCAAAACGTAAAGCTATTTTGTCTGAAGTCGCTGGTAAAATAGAAATTGAAGATGCTGATGGTAAAATTATTACTAGTGCAACTGGTAGAAAAATATTTGAAGGACGTCGTGGACAAAAAATTGTCAAAGTACATCATGAAGGTACAGAAGAAATGATTTTTGAAATCAACAAAGAAGATGATGTCAAAGTGGCCGATGGTCAAAAAATTAAAAAAGGTGATAAAATCGTCATCCGTGGTGGTTCAGGAGAAGAAATGAAAGCTCTTTATCCTGGTGTTATCCGTGTAGATGGTGATAATTTGGTTCTTATCTATGATGGTAAGACTACTAAAGAATATGTCATCCCTGTAGGTTATAAATTGTGGGTTACTGACAGTGAACAAGTAGAAAAAGGTGACCAACTTACTGAAGGCGCTATTGATCTAAAAGAATTATTTGAATTAAAAGGTCAAGATGCTGTCAAGAGATATGTACTTGCTGAAATTCAAGAAATCTATGCTTCACAAGGTCAAAGATTGAATGATAAACATATTGAAATCATTATCAAACAAATGTTTAGTCGTGTCTTCGTAGAAGATCCAGGAGACACAGATTTGCTTCCTGGCGAAATTGTAGAAAAATCACAACTTATTATTGCCAACAGACAAGCCAAAAAAGATGGTGTCAAATTGGCCAAAGCTCGTGAGATGCTTATGGGTATTAGTAAAATTTCTCTTACCACTCAAAGTTTCTTATCAGCTGCTTCTTTCCAAGAAACATCTCGTGTACTTGTTTCAGCCGCTATCACTGGTAAAATAGATTATCTAGAAGGTCTAAAAGAAAATGTGATTATCGGTCGTCTAATATCTGCTGGGACTGGTATTTCTGGTATTCCAGAATTGGAAGAAAAGCATGCTAATAAAGTTGAAGAAGAAACTGTTGCTACAAAATAAATCAAAGTTTTGTAAAATAAAACTCCTCGTGAAAGCGGGGAGTTTTTGGTAATTGTTATACACCTCGTATCACATAACTCATAACAAATTGGTATAGGATAGGTGTTATAAGTTATATAAAATTTTCTTGATTTTCTTCTTAAGATATGATAAATTATAGATAAATAAACATAAATTAAAAAATTAATTTTAAACTTATGTCTGGACACTCAAAATGGCATAACATACAAGGTAAAAAAGGCAAAGCTGACAAAGCTCGTGGTAATTTGTTTACCAAATTAGCCAAGACAATCACTGTGGCAGCTCAGCTTGGTGGTAGTGATCCTGAAATGAATTTTTCTTTACGTCTAGCTATAGACAAAGCCAAAGTTGGTAATATGCCAAAAGACAATATTGATCGTGCTATCAAACGTGGTACTGGCGAGCTTGATGGTGGAGTTTTGCAAGAAGTAGTCTATGAAGGTTATGGACCTGGTGGTGTGGCACTACTTATCAAGACTGTTACTGACAATATCAATCGTACTATTTCAGAATTAAAAGGAATTTTCAATAAATTCAATGCATCTCTTGGTGCGAAAGGTTCAGTACAATGGCAATTTGAAAATGTTGCAATGGTACGTATCACCACTGAAAAGAAATCAAAAATTTCAAATTGGGAAGAATCTCAATTGGAATTGATGGACGCTGGAGTAAACGATATCCGTGAAAGTGAAGAAGGTGTTGAATTAATTGGTGCTAAAGAAAAGTTTCAGTCTATCATGGAGACAGTCGAAAAATTTGGTATAGAAGTTGAAACATCTGGTTTGGAGTGGCTTGCCAAAGAAACTATTGAGCTTTCTACTGATAAGTCTGAATCATTGGCAAAATTAGTCGAGGCTTTGGAAGATCTTGATGATATTGAAGACGTTTATACAAACGAATTTTAAATTAACCATATACAAATTATTTTCAAAATTCAGAAATTTAAAATTGTTTCGAAATTTAAAATTCAAAATTTCTAAATTAATCTATATGCCTACGCAAAAAAATCAACGTATACTTGGTATAGATCCTGGCTTTGGGCGTATAGGTTGGGGAGTGATTGAAAATAAGCAAGGTAAATGGGTTGGTGTAGCTTATGGCTGTATTGAGACTGATAAAAAAAAAGATTTTGTGAGTAGACTAGAAGAAATTAGTCTGAATCTGACTGAAATAATCAAGAAATACAAACCTGAGTTTAGTGCTGTTGAAGAATTATTTTTTTATACCAATGTCACAACAGCTATCAAAGTTGGGCAAGCTAGGGGGGTAATTCTTCTGACATTGAAACAACAAAATGTCATAGTTTATGAATTTACACCTTTGCAAGTCAAACAAAGTATTACAGGTTATGGTCGTGCAGAAAAAGGACAGTTGCAACGCATGGTCAAGATGATGCTTGGAGTCAAAAAACCAATTACCCCAGATGATGCAGCCGATGCTTTGGCAGTGGCGTTGACATGTAGTACAGGATTGAAAATGCTCAAGATGTAGATTAAGGACCTGTAAATAAATGTGAGATTGCTTATATTTTTTGATTTTTTATTTTATTTTTTCTAGTTATTCACATACATAAAATTGACAAAGTATAATATTTGTTTTATATTATAAGTGGGTTAAGTATTTCATCAAAGAGACACCTCCCGAGGGTGTTTCTTTGTTTTTAATCTTCTTTTTGTCTATTAAGCTTTCTTTTTTATTTAGAAAACAAAAAAACACTAGCATGAATGATTGAGCTAGTGTTTTTTATTTGTAAAAAATTATTTAGTTTTTATTACATAAGTCTTAGCCAGCAAATCATGCCAACCTTGTTTTTTTGGATTGAAACCAATCCAGAAAAAACCAAGACAGAAAGCGATGCCACTAAGGAACATAGATAAATAACGTACGACGGCTTTTTGCCAAGTTAATTTTTTGCCATCCTCTTCTATAATTTTTAAACCCAAGACCATTTTTCCAGGAGTGGCACCTTTCCATATCCAAAAAATTAGTACATATGCTAGAGGTATTAGTGCTTTCCATCCTGTATAACTTACACTTACAGATAAACCACTATAGGTAGTAGCTCCAAACAAACTACCAATGAAACTCAATAAAACACTATCTATTATTATAGCCAGAAATCTGATCCAGAAACCAGCATATTTTTTTTCTGTGCTTTCAGTAACTACTGTTTTTGGTAGTTCTGAATTAGAACCTGTTGAAGGTACTGTATTTTCCATAGAAAATAATTAAATTAATTATGATGCTATTTTATCACTTATCACTTTTTTTGGCAATATCAGTCTAGTATTTAGTTTTGAATTTTGGTAAAATAGATATGTTATAAATTTAACTCCCCCCTCTCACGAGAAGGGGGACAAGAAAATTCAATTCATTGTAGAATTTCTATAAGAAAGTTTTTTCTCAAACCCGTAAGTTTTTGCGGGTTAATCACACTATATTTTATGTCTCAAAAAATAAGAATCGCTATCAATGGTTTTGGTAGAATCGGACGTCATGCTTTCAAGGTAGCTCAAGCAAAAAAAAATGTCGAAGTTGTAGCTATCAATGATCTTACTGATACTAAGACTTTGGCTCATTTGCTCAAATATGACACAGCCTATCCAGATAGGAAATTGAAAATTGGTTTTGATGAAAAAAATATTATTGTTAATGGTAAAAAAATTCCAAGTTTTGCGATGCGTGATCCAAAAGAATTACCATGGAAAAAATTGAAAGTAGATGTGGTGATTGAATGTACTGGTGTATTTCGTACTTTAGAATTAGCAGGATTGCATTTGCAAGCTGGTGCCAAGAAAGTCGTATTGTCAGCTCCTGGCAAAGGCGAAGATATCCACACTTATGTCCGTGGTGTCAATTGTGGTACTTACAAAAATAAAAAAGAAAAAATTATTGACAATGCTTCTTGTACTACCAATTGTACAGCTCCAATTATGCGTGTTATGGAAATGGAATTTGGTATTGAAAAAGCCATGTTGACTACAATTCACTCTTATACAGCTGATCAAAATCTTCAAGATGGTCCAAATCATGATTTGCGTCGTGCGAGAGCTGCTGCTCAAAATATTGTTCCAACTTCTACAGGCGCTGCTATTGCTACCACAAGAGTAGTACCAGAACTCCAAAACAAATTTGATGGTTTGGCTATACGTGTGCCTACTATTACTGGATCTCTGACAGACTTTACTTTGCTTTTGAAAAAAGATGTTACTGTGGATCAAATAAACAAAGCTTTGATAAAAGCTAGCAAAACTTATCTAAAAGGAATTTTGGAAACTACTACTGAAGAGATTGTCTCATCAGATATTATTGGCAATGCTCATTCTTCTATCGCTGATCTTAGTCTTACTAAAGTTGTAGCTGGTAACATGGTCAAGATTATTTCTTGGTATGACAATGAGTGGGGTTATGCCAATAGGTTGGTGGAAATGGTGGAGATTGTAGGAAAGAATTAATGTGGAATGGGGAACGAGGAATATGGAATGAAAAATTCTAAATACGAAATTTACAAAATTATGAAAAAAGGGTTCTCCCCATAGTAGGGGGAGTTAGAGGGGGTCCATCTTTGAGCAAGACGTTTTATCTTGCAAAAGACCTCCCCTAGCCCCTCCTAATAGGAGGGGAATTCATAAATTTTTTTTATGAAGACAATTAATAAGCTAAAAAATTTAACAAATAAAATTGTACTTTTACGAGTCGATTACAACGTTCCTTTTGAAAAAGGCAAAATTTTGGATGATGAAAAAATTGTGAAATCCTTGCCAACTATTCAAGCTCTGCAAAACAAGAAAGCAAAAATTATTTTGGTTACTCATCTTGGTCGTCCAGAGGGTAAAATAATACCATCTTTGAAAGTGGATCCATTGGCTTCACATCTTGGAAAATTATTAGGACAAAAGATAATCAAATTGGATAGTAAAGATTGGCCAAAAGATGAACAAAAAGCTATGGAAATTAGATTGGATTTGTGGACTAGTATTGATGCGATGTTACCAGGTCAAATCGCTATGCTTGAAAATATTCGTTTTTCTTCAGATGAGGAAGGTAATAAGGGAAAATTAGCTCAAGAGTTAGCCAATTTGGCTGATATTTTTGTACTAGATGGTTTTGCTGTTTCTCATCGAGCTGATGCTTCTGTGGTTGGTGTAGCAAAATATTTGCCAAGCTATGCTGGTTTATTACTAGAAGAAGAAGTCAAGAGTTTGTCAAAAGTTTTGAAAAATCCAAAAAAACCATTTGTAGTAATTGTTGGTGGAATAAAATCAGAAACAAAAATTCCTGTCATAAAAAATCTTTTGAAAAAAAGTAATCAGATTCTGATTGGTGGCGGAATAGTCAATACTTATCTTTATGCTAAGGGATTCAAAATTGGTTCATCTATTATTGATAAAAAAATGACAAAAGAAATTCTAAAATATTGCCAAAACAAAAAAGTCATCAAACCATTGGATGTTGTAGTAGGTGATAGCAAAGGTAAAAAATATTTTGTAATGGATATCAACAAAAATTTCAAAATTACTGACAAGAATTTGGCAATTTATGATATTGGTCCAAAAACAATTTTTGAATTTTCCAAATATATCAAAAAAGCTAAGACTATTGTCTGGAATGGAGCCATGGGTTATTTTGAACAAAGACCTTATCATCATGGGACTTATAGTATTGCGCGTCTTGTCGCTAGTAGGTCAAAAGGTAAAGCTTTTGGTGTGGTGGGTGGTGGAGAAACTTTGCTCAGTCTTGAGGCTGTCAAAATGTCTGAATATATAGATCATATCTCTACTGGTGGCGGAGCAATGTTGGAATTTTTGTCTGGAAAAAAATTACCTGGTGTGAAGATATTATAGTGGAGTGAGGAATGGGGAACGGGGAATGGGGAATGTAATTTGATTTAGTTTCTATGAAAAAAATAAAATGTTTACGTAAAAAAATAGATTGCGTTGACAAAAATATTTTGGAATTATTGTCCAGACGTTTTGCTTTGACTGATAAAATTGGAAAAATTAAGAAATTAGAAAACATGACTGTTGAAGATAAAAACAGAGAAGTAGAAATTTTAAAAAAATATAATGAACTTTCAGAAAAATTAAATTTGGACAAAAAATTTGTATATAATTTTCTTCAATTAATTTTACAAGAATCTAAAATAAGACAAAAATAGTAGTTTGTTTTTATATTTTTATGAAAGACACTTGTATTATTCTATTTTTATGATAAAGTATAATTATATTTTAGCTAAGTAAATAATTTGTATGAGTAAAAAAATCGTTTTTTCCGCTATCCAGCCGACTGGCAATTTGCATGTAGGTAATTATCTGGGAGCTTTGAAAAATTGGGTAGAATTACAGAAAAATCCTGACTATGATTGTTATTTTTGTATAGCAGATTATCATGCTATGACTGGAGACAAAACTGCCCAAGATAGACGTGAACAGATTATTCTTATGGGTGCTGAACTTCTAGCTCTAGGTATTGATCCTAAGAAATCAACATTTTTTGTTCAATCTCATGTACAAGAGCATACTGAGTTGGCTTGGATTTTCAATACAATTACTCCTATTGCTGAATTGGAAAGAATGACTCAATACAAAGATAAATCTCAAAAACAAGCCAAAAATATTAATACTGGTCTTTTGACTTATCCAATTTTGCAGGCAGCTGATATTTTGATGTATCATGGAAATTTAGTTCCTGTCGGACAGGATCAAGTACAACATGTAGAAATTACTCGTGATATTGCACGTTGGTTTAATAATCGTTATGGAAAATATTTTCCAGAAACAAAAGTGTTACTAACAGAAACACCAAAAATAATGAGTCTAGTGGAACCAACAAAAAAAATGAGCAAGAGTTATGGTATGAATAGTGTATTAGAATTGGCTGATGAACCAGAAGTAATTTTTGCAAAATTAAAAAAAGCTGTCACTGCTACTGAATCAGGAGAAAAATCTCCGGGTGTAGAAAATTTATTTTTATTACTAAAAAACTTTGCCGGTAAAGCTGTGTATAATAAATTTGCTGAAGCACAAAAAAATGGTACTATTAAATACGGAGAGTTGAAAGAAAAATTGGCACAATCAATAAGTGAATATTTTGAAGAGTTTCGCAATGACCGTACACAATTTTTGGAAGATAGAAGTTTTTTGGCTACAGTACTTTCTGAAGGTGAAGAGAAAGCTTCCAAGATTGCGAGAGTCACAATGAAAGAAATAAGAAATCTTATTGGTATTAGATAAAGTATTATTCAACTAATATTTTAGAAAGGGGGTGAAGTATATGAAAGGATTACATATGATAGCTTTCTTGCTAGTTGTGGTAGGAGCTTTGAATTGGTTATTATTAGGTTTATTTGGTTGGGATGTTGGTCAACTTTTTGGTGGTCAAACAGCTGTTTTATCTAGAGTTATCTACATACTTGTAGGTTTGTCTGGTTTAGTAGTATTGTTTACTCACAAAAAAGATTGTAAAGAATGTACAACAGGAAAGACAGTATAATGATTGTCTTTTTCAAAAAAAGCTGCCACATGCTTGTGGGCAGCTTTTTGTTTCTTGACGGTTTGTTATGAATTTTGTAGTATAGATTGTAATATTTTAATTTATATAAGTAGTGTATATGAAAACAGTTAATACTCTAGAATTGAAAGAATGGCAAAAACAGGCCAAAAAATTTATTATACTCGATGTACGCAGTAAATCAGAATATGAAGAAGGTCATATACCTGGTTCATTGCTTGTACCATTGGATATTCTTGAAAAAGAGTTTCTGAATAAGTTAACAGACAAATCAGAAACTATTGTTTGTGTTTGTCACTCTGGCACACGTAGTGCTCTGGCTACTAATTTTTTGGAAAGCCAAGGTTATACAAATGTCTATAATCTGGTAGGTGGTTTTATGGTATACAATATGTTTGAGAATGATTAAAAAATATTTGACAATTCAAAGTAAATATAGTAATATATTATAGTTATGATACAACTATCAAATAACAATAATTTGAATAATAATATCAGCCAATAGTGGGTGTCATTTTTCTGAACAAAAAATAACCCGCTAAAAAGCGGGATTTTTATTCTAAATATTCCCGGATAGTTCAGTGGTAGAACGCCACGCTGTTAACGTGGATGTCGTAGGTTCGAATCCTGCTCTGGGAGCTAAATACACAGATAAAGTTTCTCTCTTTTCTTATCTTTGAAAATAGGTTATACTAAGTAAGTATTATATAGTATATTTATTTTTTTAAAATAAACATATATGTTAAGTAAAGTTCTCAAAAATTTGAAAAAAATAGAGCACAAAAAAGGTCAAGATTTGACTATCTCTTTTGGTAAATATAAGAAACAAGTGTCTCGTCAAGATGGTTTCCATGCCAAAGAAAATAGCCAAGCTGGTGCAGAGAGACAGCGTAGTATGGGTAATAGATTAGCCAAGCCATCTAAAGCTAAATAAATTTTTACAAATAAAAATAGTCCCGATTTTATCGGGACTATTTTTTAGTATAAAAGTTATTAAGCTTTTTGTACGTTTGTAGCAGCTTTTCCTTTTGGAGTATTTTCTACTTCAAAAGTAACAGCATCGCCTTCTCTTAATTCAGAGAAGTCAACACCTGCTAAACTGTTGGCGTGAAAAAATAAATCGTCGCCGCCATCTTGAGAGATAAAACCAAAGTTTTTGTCTGTCAATTTTTTGATTGTTCCTTGCATATATGTATGTAAAGATAATGTGAATTAAATACCAAGATGCAGAAATTCGACTTTATCTCTACTCTTTGAATATTTTGTAACCTAAGCTACGAAAAATAGTATAGCATATAAGATGTTTTTTGTCAAGGTAGCTGTGTGTTTTTTTGGCTTAATTATAATGATTTTTTTGTTTTGGCTCTTGACAGGATAGTGTTTCTTTGCTATACTGACGTCTTAATTTATATGCACGGCTGATTACAGCCCTGCGACTCGATTTTTTTTGTGTCAATCCGCCAAAGGCGGATAAATGTGTGACTCTTGGAAATATTGGGTCACACAATTTTTTTTATGACAGAAAAACAATCAAATACTGGTCGTTTCGACGATCTTGGTATAAGTAAGAATTTCTTGGAAATTCTTAAACAAAAAGGATTTTTTACTCCTACACCTATCCAACATCAGGTAATTCCTGGTGCTCTAGAAGGAAAAGATGTTGTAGGTATTGCACAGACTGGTACAGGCAAAACTCTAGCTTATGGTATCCCTCTTCTTCAGCGTCTAGCGACCAGTAGAGGACAAGGTCTGATTTTGGTTCCAACTCGTGAATTGGCTCAGCAAGTAGCTGATGCTCTGAAACAAATTGGTGGACCTCTTGGTATGCGTTCAGCTGTAATTATTGGTGGTGTATCTTCTCGTCCTCAAATCAAGGATTTGAAAGCTAACCCTCATATTGTGATTGCTACTCCTGGCCGTCTTGATGATTTGATGGAACAAAGATATTTTCGATTAGACAATGTAAAAGTGTTGATCTTGGATGAAGCAGACAGAATGCTTGATGTGGGATTTTTGCCACAAATAAGACGTATTTTGCAAAAAGCTCCAAAAGAAAAACAAACAATGCTTTTTTCAGCAACTATGCCACCTTCAATTTCTAGTTTGGCTAGTGCTTTTATGAAAATGCCACTTAGAATTGAAATTGCTCCACAAGGTACTTCTGCTGAAAATGTAGAGCAAGAAGTTTTTATTGTAAGTAAATTGGACAAAATGCGTTTGCTTTATTCTCTTTTGAATACTTATAAACAAGATACAATACTTATTTTTTCTCGTACCAAACATGGTGCCAAACGTATTACTCGTGATATTCGTATTGCCAATCATACTGTAACTGAAATTCATTCCAACCGTACTCAAGCTCAACGTAAAACTGCACTTGATGGATTTAGTAAAGGTAGATTTCGTATTATGGTTGCTACAGATATTGCTGCTAGAGGAATAGATGTCAAACAAATTTCTCTTGTTATCAATTTTGATTTGCCAGACAATTCAGAAGATTATGTGCATCGTATTGGACGTACTGGTCGTGCTGGTAAATTTGGTAAAGCAATTTCTTTTGTAACTCCACCAGAAAAATCTGATATTAGAAAAATAGAAAAATTGATTCGCAAATCTTTGCCTATTTTAGATTTGCCAATTATGCCTCATGAACCTGTAAGTGACTATTTGCCAGTACGAAATAATCCGGCACCAGCAAGACAAAATTTTGCCAATCGTCAGCGTGGAGGTCAAGGACAAAATCAAAATCGTCACCGTAACTTCCGTCGTGAACGTCAATATGGACGTAGTCAAACTAGAGGAGAAAGATAATAAAATTATCAAAGACAGAGCTGGAAGGTTCTGTTTTTTTGTTTTAGATTAAGCCAAAAAGCTTTGTTTGAAATAAAAGTTTTATTATTTGCGTAGTATATTATATAGAATTAGTATACTATTTAATTTAATGTTCATATTGCAGTATAGGCTGTTATGTCGAAGTATGTTATAATAGTTCGGTCTTAATTTTAATTTTTTTATATGAAAAAACAGATAAGTAATTTACCAAATTTGTTAGTATTAGTTGCTGTACTTACTTTGGCTTTTTTGGCTAGTGGTTGTGGAGTTACTAGTACCACTAATCAGACACCTATTGATTCAAATAATAGTGTCTCACAAATTCCAATTACTCAAAATATTGATCCTAGTGTGATGGGAAATTCTAATACTAGTGAACAAGTAGCGCCTACCACTGTTTCAAATAATAGTGCAGGTACTTCTGGTTCTGGTATGATGGGTGGTAATGGTAGTATGATGAATCAATATAAAGATGGAAGTTATTCTACTACAGGGCAATACCGTGCTCCTAGTGGTCAAGAAACTATAGGAATAAGTCTTACATTGCAAAATGATATTGTTACAGATGTTAATGTTCAGACTATGTCTAATAACAGAACTGCCCTTGCTTATCAAAATATGTTTTCTGATAATTTAAAATCACAAGTTGTGGGTAAAGACATCAGTTCTCTAAATTTAAATAGAGTTGCTGGAGCTTCTTTGACTACTCAAGGTTTCAATAATGCTGTTTCTATAATAAAATCACAAGCTTCTTTATAATATATATGACTAAAAATAGTATTCAATTTGAAGCCATTGGTACTCATTGGCAAATTGACATTTTGGATTCGTCTGTCTTGGATCAGACGAATTTTTTTACGAAAATAAAAAATAGAATAGAAAAATTTGAACAAACTTATTCTCGTTTTCGTGAAGATTCTTGGCTTTCAAAAATGGTTAGTAAACCTGGAAATTATGTTTTGTCAGATGATGCCAAGCCGTTGTTTGATTTGTACTATGATTTGTATGCCTTGACTCAAGGTGTCTTCACACCACTTATTGGTAAGACTTTGGTGGACGCTGGTTATGATGCTAAATATTCTCTAAAACAAAAAGAAATTATAACAAAGCCACTACCTTGGGAAGATGTGTTGGATTATGATTTTCCAAATTTGACTGTAAAACAGAAAACAGTTTTGGATTTTGGTGCTTGTGGTAAAGGATATATAATAGATATTGTGAGTCAGATGTTGATTGATTCTAATATAAATTATTTTTGTGTGGATGCTGGTGGAGATATTTTTTATCAAAATAATGGACAAGAAAAAATGCGTGTGGGTTTGGAAAATCCTAATGATTTTTCACAAGTGATTGGTGTGGCTGAGATTTGTAATCAAAGTATCTGCGCTTCTTCTGGTAGTCGTCGTAAATGGGGGAAATTCAATCACATAATAAATCCAAAAACTTTGGAATCTTCAAAAGATGTTTTGGCAACGTGGGTAATAGCTGATAGTGCGATGTTGGCTGATGCTTTGGCAACTTGTCTATATATGGTGGACAAAGAAATTTTGTTGGAAGTATATAGTTTTCAATATGTAATTTTGTATGCTGATAATAATGTAGATGTTTCCAAAGATTTTCATGGGGAGTTGTTTTTTGTTTGATAAATTTTGGATAATTGAATAATATACAAGAATATGGCTCCTATTGGGAGTCTTTTTTGTACACATGTTTAACTAATTTTACATATTGACAAAATGACAATTTTATTCTATAATTTTGCGTTATCTAAGACACTAACAATGTTTTGGGTAACTTCGTTGTTTGAAAGTCACTTCAAGAGGAAAAGAGTGCTTTATGTTGTCACGTTTTTTTGCCGCTTTTCTTGTTTCTTTCTTCGCCCTTGGATGCGAGGATGATGGAAACACCACTTCAACCAATCATCAACAGACTGTCCCGCAACATTCTGTTGAAATCGTTAACACCATCAATTGTCCAGTTTCTTATGAGGAGGTAAAACACCTCTGTCAGAGTACTGGTAAGGATTTTGTGGTTAGTATTATCCCTCGAGAGAACGACAATGTGTTGATTGATGAGCAGGCTGTTCTGCTGAAGTTCATGGTAACACCCTGCGATCATCAACAAACATTTGTGGAGAGTGTGTCTGTCCGCGTCGAGGTTCCTCAGGGGAATCATGACGAGGATATGGTCTATAGCTTTTTCCACAAAGATGATGATAATGCGAACATTATCGCATTTGAAATTCTGGACAACGACACAATGGATGGTAATCATCCTTTTGTCAGCGGTGGTTTTGTCCAACCACTCACTCAAGGTGTCGGGGGTGTTGTCTATCTGCCCCAGCCGGCAGTTAGTGATGCCCAGGTACATATTAGTATTCCAGACACTGGACACATTTTTGCGTTAGTCGGATGGTTTGACTTTCCCGAAACAAAGATGAGTAGGTTTGATATCAGCCTCGACAATGTTGAGGCAGTGAACAACAAAGGACGTGGTCTGAGTAATGTAGTAGTATGCAACTCCAAGAAGGAGTTGAAACAGCTCATTGTTCGCTGACGTTTTTTGTGGGTGATTTATATACCGGTCGACTCACGTCGACTTGTCTGTGATCATCGGAGGGCATACATGGGTTCCAGTGTTTACACAGGAACCCAGTTGTCTATTGCAAATCATGTAGATGATTTTCAGTAGACATCTTTATCGTATATTTTGATTATTTTTTATAGAGGAAAGAAATTTTGGAAGATGAAAAAAACATTTGACAAAATAGGTTTTTGTACCTACTATAAGACAGCATTTTCTAGCTGTTTTTTGTTGGAGTAAAAATTTATCAAAATCCATTTTAATTTTTTGTAAAATATAGTAAAATAAAAGTATGAAACACAAAATAATAAAATTTATTATAATTGGTATTAGTAGTGTGGCGATTTTGGCTTTCGCTCTATATTTTATTTTTCATCACAAACAAACTCCAGAAGAACAAATTGGCGAAGAAATAGTAGACAGACAAACTTTGGAGATGGAACAAATAATAAAAGATAGACAAACTCAAGAAATTAATATTGATACTAACGCTGATCCTTTTGGAGAAGATGGGATTGTACGTATTTTGGTGCTTGGTTTGGATAGTCGAGCTGGACAGACAGCTGGTCATTGTGATGTGATTCAGATGCTTGAGATAAACAAAAACAATAATACTGTAAGTATTACAGCTGTACCTCGAGGCACTTATTCACCTCTGCCACCTGGCAAAGCAACAACTTCTACAGATTATTATGTATCCAATGCTTGTGGTCTGGCTGGACTTGAGTATGGAATAGATAAAATAGAAAAAATCTTAGGTAAAAAAGCAGATTATCTAGTGATGGTAGGATTTTCTGAGACTTTGGGAATTTTGCGTAATTTGAAATTGCCAACAACTGAGACTTTGCAGTGGTTGCGCCAACGTCATGTGTATAGTATTGGTGAGCCTCAAAGAGCACGTAATCATTCAACATTTATCAAAGAATTGCTTACTAAATTTTTGCCAGAAAAGAAATCAAAATTGGATATTGCTTTTCACTATATTTTATACAAAATTATAAAAACAGATTTGACTTTTGATGAAAGTGAAAAGATTCTAGACGTTTTGATAACTATGGATTTACCTAATCACCCTGAACGTATATCTTTGTTTATGCGTCCAAGCTACAATGTGCAAGATATAGCTTATGATCCAAATACAGTAGGAGAGTATGTCCAAAAAATGATCGCACCTGTCAAAAATTATTTATCTAGTAAAAGTTATACTGGGGTTACAGTAGAAGAAGCTGACCAAAGAATTTTGGAAGCGTTAAAAGAAGATGATGCAAAATTTGTTAAGTGGGCTTTTGATAATCAATTGTGGTTGCAGATAGAAGATGCTATACTAAGAGAGGAACAACATTATATGGTTATTACAAAATATTTGACTAGCTTGACTGATGAAACAGAAAAACAGCAAATTATTACTGATTATATTTTGGAGATGAAATATCTTGGTTTGAATGATTGGGCTTCAAAGGGTGAAGATTTTTTGAAAGCAGAAATTTCGAATAATTCGTATAATGTAAATACTAAACTGTAAATATTTTTTTGAAATATTATTTACATTGAAATTATTATCGATAATTTTTAATCTTGACGAATTGTATGATTACAAAAAAAACCATAGTAGTATTGTTATCTTTTTTAATTTTGTGTGTAGTATCTTCAATAATTGTTTTTGTATTTTTTGCTAAACAATTTTTACCTTTTGTAAATACAAACAAAAGTAGTGGTGGACAAACTGCTTGTACTACGGAAGCTAAGCTTTGTTCTGATGGTTCTTATGTGGCGAGGAGTGGTCCAAATTGTGAATTTGCTGTTTGTCCTGAAAATAAAATAACTACAACTTCAGTAGTAGTTCCAAAAGATACTTCTTTGGATTTTCATTTATACAAAAATGATGCTGGTAATCTTAGTTTCCAGACTTTAGCAAGTTTGTCTACTTATAATTTTGTCAAAATTATGAATTGGCCACCAGAGGTTACTTTGGTTAGTGGTACTTTTTCGTGCGAAACAGTTGGTGCAGATGCTCAAAATAAACAAGTACAAAAAAGTATAAATAATAGAGTATATTGTGTAAGTCTTTCTAGTGAAGGAGCTGCTGGTTCAATTTATAATACTTATAAATATACTACTGAGCGAAATGGGAAATTGTTGGATGTAAGTTTTGTAGCTCAATTGCCACAATGTATGAATTATGATAATCCACAACAACAACAGTGTAGTGATGAAGAATCCAAATTTTATACAGACGTAGATAATATTGTTGACTCAATTGTAAATAGTGCCAAAGTAGATGATGAATATATGAATGCTACGTATAATAATACTTTTACTTTTGTAAATGGTGTTTTTGAAAAAAAATTATTTCCAGGTTCTGCTGAAAAAATGGTGATAAAATATTTAGGTTATGATTTGAAAGGGGATTTTAATAATGATGGTCTAGAAGATATAGCTTTTATTGCCACAGAAAATGATGGTGGAAGTGGTAGTTTTTATTCTTTGTATGCCTATCTTAGTTCGCCACAAGGTTATGTGGGTAGTAATGATATTTTACTTGGTGATAGAGTAAGAGTACAATCAATACAATTCACAGATAATAAATTGGTAGTAAATTATCTTGATCATGGGTCTACACAAGCTTTGGGTGATGAACCAAACACATTAATAAGCAAAAAAATATTAGTGTCTAACTATACACAACTTAGTGATTTGTCGTTACCGCAAGCAACGTTTTAAAAGTAAATTTTTGATTTTAAAACCATCAGTTTGGAAGCTGTTGGTTTTATTTTTTGTAAATCTTTTTAATGGTGGTGTCCATGATAATTTGCTTCATGCATTTTTGTAACGTCTTGTTTGCTCAAAAAATGGGCAGCAATATAAGTAGAGATGGGCACAGCTAAAATAAGAGATAGACTGCCAACTAGTGTACGTACTAATTCTTCAGAGATAAATTGACTATTGATTGTGTACCAAATAGGTGAATTTTGTGAAGCAGAAAATAAGAGGAACAGCGGTAAGGAAGCACCAGCGTAAGCCAAGACCAGAGTATTTACGAGGGAAGAAATATGTTCTTTGCCAACTACCAAAGCTCTCTTGTTTAATTCATTTTTATTTAGATTTGGATTGGCAAAACGAAGTTCACCAACTACAGCAGTCTGAGCAGTGGTAATATCATCAAGGACGCCTAGTGTACCAATGATAATTCCAGCAAGCAATAAGCCTTGTAAATTGATATCACCAAATTGAGTAGTTTGTAAGAAGAAGGCTTCTTCTGAACCCATACCAAATAGACTAGCCATGCGCACAAAAATCTGGGCCATTATAATAGATATTACTAAAGTAATTATAGTACTGAGTAGTGATAGATTTGTTCTTTTGTTGAAACCGTGAGCTAGGTATAGAGAAATACAAACAATAAATAATGATCCGATAATTGTAACAGTCAAAGGATTTTTACCATGAGCAATCTGAGGTACAATAAAAAATCCCAAAACTAAAATACTAAAAATTAGACCCAATAAAGAGCCAAATCCTTTTAGACGTCCAAGTAATAAAACGAAAAAAATAAAAATACCTAGAATTAGTAGTAATGCTGGGATACGATAATTGTCAGCATAATCATAAGTAACAGTACCGTCTACAGAGTAAGTTTTGACAACAACTATTTTTTCACCAACTTTTCTATTTTCAAGTTTGTCGATTGTTTGTACACCAGAATTTTTTATAGTCACTTCTTTGTTTTTTTCTTTGCCAGACAAAATTTTGACAGTGTAAGTCTGATAATCTTCAGTATAATTGCCAGCTATTTTGTGACTACCTTTGGTATCAATACTAAGTATTATGGCTGTACTATATTCAGCTTGAGGAATTTCATCAGGGCTTAATTCTGTTTTGGTAGAAGTATTATTTTCTTGACCAAGAGTGAGATCATAAGAATCGGGACCATAGTCAGGAGGAGGTGGTGTGACTAAGTCGTAGTCACTCGTGATTGCCAGACTTTTTAGTGGCAACATAAGTGACGCAATGATAAATAGTATAGAAAGAAAAATTGATTTTGTTTTCATAGTTTTTGCATAAAAATTAAAAGTATTTTTTATTATAACATACTTGTGGATAATATGCTATTGCAAATGGTTTGCAATAGTGGTATAGTAGGTTTCTTATGAAAGAAATATTACTACAACTTAAGCAACATGGTTACAAATTGACCAAACCGCGAGAAAAAGTTTTGGGAGTTTTGTCATCTAACCATCAGGCTATTTCTGCTCAAGATATTCATCAAAAAATAAAAACTGTAGACAAAGTTTCTGTTTACCGTGTTTTGAATTTATTGGAAGAATTGGGATTGGTAAATATCGAAAATATGAATAATGAAAAATTGTATTGTTTGGTCAAAGAACCACATCACCATGTGATTTGTAAAAAGTGTGGTTATAGTGAAGAGGTCGCTTGTAATTATTCGTTTGATGAATTTAAAAATTTCACTAATGTCCATCATCAATTGACATTAACTGGACTTTGTAAGAAATGTAGTAAATAAATTTATGTATAAAAAAATAGTTTTGATAATAATTTTATTTTTGTCTCTAACTTTCTTTTTGTCTGGCTGTAGTGTTATACAGACCAATGAATCTGCACAAAATAAAGTAGACAGTCAAAAATTAAAAATAGTTGCTAGTATTTTTCCACTTTACGATTTGGTAAAAGAAATTGGCGGTGACAAAGTAGATGTCAATGTAATTTTGCCACCAGGAGCCAGTCCACACACTTTTGAAGTTTCGACTTCTCAAATAAAAAGTTTGCAAGGTACAAAAATATTTTTTGTGAATGGGCAATCGCTTGATAATTGGGTAAAAGACATTACTGATTCAGTTCCAGGTGCAGAGACTTATGATTTGAGTCAAAATGTTACATTGCAAAGACTGGATGAAAGTGATCCTAATCATATTCCTGATCCAGACCAAGTTGACACTACATCTTATGACCCACACTATTGGCTTAATCTCGACAACGCCATTTTGATAGCACAAGCTGTTAGCAACAAATTATCCGAGTTTAATCCACAAAACAAAGGTTACTATAATATTAATACGCAAGATTTCATCGAAAAATTGCAAACCAAAGATGTGGAATGGAAAAACAAATTGAGTAGTTTGACTAATAAAAACATTGTAGTATTTCATGACGCTTGGGGATATTTTGCTGACCATTTTGATTTGAAAATTGTTGGTACTTTTGAACCATTTCCTGGACAAGAACCAACGGCCCAGTATTTGAAAGAATTACAAAAAACTGTAAAAGATGATAATATTAAAACATTATTTGTTGAACCACAATTATCACAAGATTCTATCAAAACTTTGGCTAGTGATTTGGGTGTACAGATAAAAACTTTGGATCCTTTGGGAGGAGTAGATGGTAGAATGAGCTATATTGAGATGATGGATTTCAATGTAAACAATATTTATGAATTGTTGAAAGCAGAATAAGCAAATTAAGCAGAATAGGCAGAATAAGTAACTTTATAATTTTACAAACTTTTAACTAAATTATGCTAATCAAAGTCGAAAATCTGACTTATAAATTCAATGATTTTGTAGCTCTGCAAAATGTTTCTTTTGAAATTGCCAAAGGTGATATTGTAGCTATCATTGGACCAAATGGCAGTGGTAAAACTACTTTACTCCAAAATATTATTGGAGTGCTTAGTCCAACAAAAGGTAGTATTACTATAGATGGCAAAAAACCAAAAGATGTCAGACAAAAAATTGGTTATGTACCACAGAAGTTTGAATTTGATAGGACTATTCCTATTAGTGTGCATGAATTTATGAGTCTAGAAAAGTGTGGCAAAAAAGGTCATGATGAAAAAAATATTATAGAAGTTTTGCTAGAAGTGGGATTAGAAGATATTGAACAAAAACAATTGGGTTATTTGTCTGGTGGACAATTTCAACGCGTAATGATTGCACGTGCTTTGTTACATGAAAAAGAAATTCTAATTTTTGATGAGCCTTCTACAGGTATAGATATTGTTGGTGAAAAAACTATTTATGATTTGATAAAAAAAATAAATGAAACTAGAGGTACGACTTGTGTCATAGTTTCGCACGAATTAAATATTGTCAACAAATATACCAAGTCAGTAATTTGTCTAAACAAAGAAATGGTGTGTTTTGGTGCACCAGAAGTAGTAATTACACCAGAAGTTTTACAAAAGTTGTATGGAAGTCAAACTGGTTTGTTTCATACACATGAACATATTCATTAATTTCGTAATCCCGAACTGCTGAAAGACAGGGAGGGATCTTTCTTAAAAAGAATATTTTTTTGAGAAAGATTGTGTGTACGTTGGAAACGTCTTTCAAGAATTTTATAAGTTTTGTTAATTAAGTAAATTTTATTTTAAGAAAGATCCCTCGTCGTATTCTCGATTCGGGATTGTGAACAAACTATGCTAGAATTTTTACAATATCCATTTATGATCAGAGCCTTACTCGCTGGTACTTTTGTTTCAGTACTTTTGGGCTGGTTGGGTACTTTTGTAGTAACAAGAAAAATGAGTTTCATTGGTGATGGTGTCGCTCATGCTTCTTTGGCTGGAATTGCTCTTGCTGTTCTTTTGGGTTGGGCGCCAATTCCTACAGCTGTAGTTTTGGCAGTTGTCATTGCTATTATAATTTATTTTCTTGAGAAGAAAACAAATATTTCTAGTGACATGGCTATTGCTATTATGTTTACGACAGGGATTGCTATTGGTATTATCTTGCTTCATTTTTATCAAGGTTATCAACCAGAGCTTATTAGTTATTTGTTTGGAAATATTTTGACAGTCAATACTTTGGATTTGTGGTCTATATTGATTATAGGAATTTTCATTCTTTTCATTTTGAGTTTTTTTTATCGCAAGATGTTGTTTGTAACTTTTGATCCAAGTGGAGCCTACCTCTCTGGTCTTAATCCTTGGATTTATGATTTGTTGCTTTATATATCTACAGCTATTGCTATTGTACTTAGTATCAAGCTCGTAGGTATTATTATGGTCAGTGCTTTGCTTGTCACACCAAGTGCGATTGCCAAGATGTTTGCTAGAAATTTCAAAATATTTACTTTTTTGACTATTTTGTTTTCTATTAGTATTGTCATTGTTGGTCTTATAGCTTCTTATTATCTTGATTTACCATCTGGTGCGATGATTATTTTGACAGGTACTAGTTTGTTTGTAGTAGGATATTTGGGGAAGATGTTTGTCAAAGTGTTTAAACATTAAACCCATTAAGTCAATAAAATTTGAAAATAAAAAAGCAACTTAGTAGTTGCTTTTTTGATTTGTCTAATATTACTAATCAGAATATTGATGTAGAGATTCTTTGAAAGTAATATAATCATCTCTGTATTTTTGATAAGAAGTATTGTCCTTGTACTTAATACCAAATACATGATGTAATTCACTTCCTGTATCGACTTGTTCTTTGATAGATACAAATGAACGATAGTATGAACCATCTTTGGCTTTGATAGTAACCCAACGAGTGATTTTGTCGCCATATTGTCTAGGTTGTTGACTTGCTTTTGTTTCTTCAATTTTTTCACTTACCAACTCTTCGTTTGAAGCCATTGTCAAATAATTTTTTGGAGTTCCAGACCAGAGTGGAGAATAGACAAAAAATTCTACATTTCCTTCTGGAGACAAGAAATATGCTTCATCAGTTTGTGTTGTTGGTGTTGCATTGAAATTTTGTGGATATTGAATATCAAACCATAAACCTTTGTAAAGAGTGACTCCAACTTTTGTTGGATTATTAGTAGTTTCACTAGTATTTTGTTTTTTATTTTCAGAAACTGTTTGAGTTTGTAATTCCTCGACTGCGGGTGGTAGAGTAGTATTTTGTTCTTGTTTTTGAGTTTGACATCCAAAACCAAGTAAGAGAAATAATGATAGTGATGCCAGTGAAATTATTTTTTTCATATATTTTTATGTTTATGAATTGGTGATTTATGAATATACAATTGTATTATTTAACAATCGAAAATGATACAGAAGATGAGTCGCGTAATTCATTGACTGCTTCATTGTTGGTTATGAAAATTTTGTAACCAGTTGTGCCCAAGTCCGACATGTCTGGGACAGTCCATTCATATTTGCCAAGTGAGGCATCAATACCGTTTTCTGTGATCTGTCCAAATTCTTTCCCGCCGTTGACAAGACTAAGATAAACTTTGTTTACACCACTGGATGTCCAACTGATAGTTACTTTCTGACCAATTTTAAATTGTTGATCGCCTGTCGGTGCTGTTAATTTTAAGAATGGTTGGACAGCAACTGGAGCAGATTTAATACTAAATGTTCCGTTAGAAGAATCACGAATATCTTCGTTTACAGAGTTATTACTAATAAATATTTTGTATCCAGACTCTACTCCTGCGAAATTGTCAGGTACTGTCCAGGTATATTCTTTGAGACTGGCATCAATACTGTTTTCTGCGATTTGTCCAAATTCTTTCCCTCCGTTTACCATACTTAAATAGATTTTGTCAACGCCATCTGAATCCCATTTTATGGTAACGATTTGTCCTGGGTTAAATATTTCGTTGCCATTTGGGTAGATTACTTTTATGTATGGTTTAACTATTGGTTGTGGTGTTGGGTTGTTTTGAATAGCAGTTGGTTGTGTTGCTGTTTCTGGAGGGATGACAATATCAGTGTTGTTGGTACAACCAGCACCTAATAAAGTAATACCTGCTACAAAAGAAAATAATAAAATGCTTGTTCGTGTTTTCATATAATCGTATTAAGTTAATTAAGGTCTTTAACTATAGGTATATTATTCCTATTTTGACAATTTAGCAATAGCAAATCGTTTTGATTGCTCAATTATAAAAAACAAAAATATAATAATTTATTTTTATTTTATTTGTGTGTCTGTTGTTTTGTGAAGTGTTTGTTGGTATGTAGGTAGTAACGCAAAATATGGATGAATATCTGCCTTTGAACAATCTTGAACCAACAGATTTGAGCTATTTAGCTGTTGTGATTTTATTTTGTTTTTAGTTGATCTCTAATTTCTCTGAGAAGTAGTACTTCTTCGGTTGTCTTGTCTGTCTTTTTTTCTTCTTTCTTCTTTTTTAATTTATTAATTTGTTTGACTACTATAAATATAGTAAAAGCAATTATCAAAAAATCAATTATTGTGTTGACAAACATTCCGTAGTTTAGAGTTACGGCTTCAGTTGTTTCGGTAGCTTGTTTGAGTGTTACGACTAAGTTGGAGAAGTCTATACCACCCAACAATACTCCAATTGGTGGCATAATAATGTCTTTCACGAGAGAGCTTACGATTTTTCCAAAAGCAGATCCTATAATGATACCGACAGCCATGTCGATCATGTTGCCTTTTATTGCAAATTCTTTGAATTCTTTGAACATATATCTGTAGTTATTGATTATATAAATTATGTTTTTATTTATTTCGAAAGAATTGTCCAGACACCTACAATAAGAAATCCTACACCGCCAATAATTTTTAGTGTTTTTTCATCTATAAAGTTAGATAAAGTACTTCCAAGCAGCACACCAATCGCACTGGTCAAGACTAATGCTGAAGCTGCACCAAGGAAGATTATTAGCTTGGAATGATCTTTGTTTGCTGCAAATAATAATGTGGCAATTTGTGTTTTGTCACCAAGTTCTGCCAAAAAAATAGTGATGAATGAAGCGATAAAAATTTTCATAATTTAATTGAATGAATAATTGTTTGTTCTAATTTTTTTGGTTCATCGGTGCCTATCCTGTACGTTTTACCATTTTTCAGTTTTATTTCTACCGCATCAAAACCAGAAACATTGTAAATCCACATCTTTGGCCACAACCATCTTCTTATTCCCCATCCATAATACCAATGATTCTTTACGGTTTTGGCAGACATTATATCATCAAGTGAAAACTTTTTATGATAAATACCATAGCCAAATTTGATTCGTAAATATTTTTCGTCAATAATTACTTGAAGCGACCCAAAGGAAGTAAGAATAAATAGAATTAATGTCATTATGGAAGTAACTGCAAAATTTGTGCCTGAATCAACCGAAGGGACCTCGGAGGCGGACATGATATGAGATCTTACGAAAATCACCAGCACGGCCAGCGTAACAACCAGCATCAGGTAACCAATTTGAGTGTGTTTGTAGTTCATATGTAGCTGTATTGCTTTATTAGTTGGCAATGTAGGCGGTGGTTTTTCCTTTACCCATCGCTTTAATCATTTTAATTTTCTTTAATTTTTGTAATTGTAACTGTGCAGATCGGCGTGGACAAGATAAAATGTCCTCGACATCTTTTACAACAATTCTTCCAACTTGATCTAAGAAGTCAATAATTTTTAATTGTTCTGGAGTGAGATAAATTTGTGATTTAATTTTCCCGTCAACATTGCGAGTAGATAATGGCAAGACTTTGTTTTTTACCTCATCAATTTCTTTCTTAAATCCTTTTACGAAATATTCTAACCACGATGTAATGTCTGTACGTCGTTCATCATAAGTTTTACCCAAGTTGATGGCCTTGTAATATGATGGTCGGTCAGTATTATAAAAATCTTCCAATGCAAATAATCGACGAAAATCGTATCCACGCTGGTAAAGAATCAAAGTGGCTAAAGCGCGAGCTGTACGACCGTTGCCGTCGTTAAAAGGGTGAATAGCGGCGATTTCCATGTGAGCAATAGCAGCTACAAGTACTGGACTTATTTCTTGTTTTTCGCTTTCTTTAAGCCATGCGATAAATTCGGTTATAAGCTGTGGCACGCGCTTGGCTTCTGGTCCGGTGTATAGAGTTTCTTGTGGCATGCCCAAACGTCGACGAACCACATAAATTGGTCCTGGGCGGAAATGCCCACAATATTGCGGTGCCAAAGTTTTATCAGCGACTAATTTATGTATTTTTAAAATTATTTTTTTAGTTATTGGTTTATGTTCAATTACAACTTTTTCAATAAATTTTAAAGCGTTGAGATAATTTTTTACTTCGTAAATATCCCTGTCTGGCGCATCTACTTTTTTCTTAGCATAAAGTGCTTCCACCTGCCCCATATTTAATTTATTGCCTTCAATCTCGGTAGAGTGGTGGGTCATACGGATAATGGCTTGTCGACGTAGTTTTATTTCTTGTTGTGGTAAAATTTTGGCACGGTCAATAATGCCCTTGGCCTCGGCGATAGCAGTGAGGTCGAGTAAAATTTTATTAGTGTGCTTGTATTTAGGATTAAACATATTATATGTTTTTTAAGTTACACCAGTATTATATCACAAAACAGCGGTTCGCGCAAGATACGCGCAAGATACGCGCAAAGGAAAGTGCTTTTTTGGTAGGGAAGATAGGAATAAAAGAGATAAAAGCCTCGCCCTCGCCAATCACTCAATCACAAAAAACAAAAAGTGTAAAAATTTTATTTCAGCTAACGTACGCCGATATATGATGTCCCGAGAATACGGGATATGGATGGAGCGACCGCACGTTAGTGGGGAGCGTAATCATATATCGGCTGTTATCAGATGTAAATTATTTTTTCGTCTTTTGTTTTTACCATTTTATTAAAGAGGGGAAGGGGGGGGGGGCGTTCGTCAATATAGCGGAAGGGGACAGAGGGGAATTAAAGGGGAGAATGTCCCCTGTAGCCATATCGTTTTGTTCGAACTGAATAAGACGTTACGCCAAATCTTCATCATTTTGAGCTATCCATTCACCAATACGAATTATGGTTCGTAATAAGGAAAAAGTAATACCAATAGCATATATAAACAAAAAAATTATAAACATGAATAAAAATGGTATTATTTTTATCCATGTCGCCGGCTCTAGTAGAAGATATACAATGGAAAGTATTATAGTAAAAAGATAAATTGCATTTCCTAACCAAAAAGGGAAAAGTACGCTATCTAGCATGTCTTTTTTCTTTAAAAATTTGATAAAGTTACTAGTTGAGAAAGATAAAATAATAGATAATGCAGTGGTAATGAGTGCAAAAAGAATCGAAGAAGCACTTAAAATAACCTGAACATAGGCATTTCTTTCCTCTGCAATCGAAATAAAAATTTTTAAATTAAAGTGATTATCAATAAATAAAAGTATTAGTACTAAAAAAGCAACAAAAAAATCAAGGGAAATAAAAATATTACCAATACCAAATTGGAACATCTTTGAGAAAAACCCAAATTTTTTTTCAAGATTAGTACTCATATCTAGTATTATATCACATTTCTCCTTTTTCGTCTTTTTCAATAAAATCTATTACAACACTAAAGGGAGTTTCTGAATCAAAATCAAGTTTTACTGATTTAACAAACTTTTTTGTTTTGATATTAGTTGTATTTTTACCTTTAAACCCATCAAAATTTGCATTCCCATATCCATATGATGACAAAGCGAGAGCTTGTTTAATAAGTACACTTTCTGAATCGAGGGAATTAGTGCTATCTGGATCATCAATTTTAAATTCTAATTTAGAACGATCACTTTTTGTTTCCTTTAATAATTCCTCAATTTTTTCAAAGTGTGGATCCATTCGCGGGTTAGATGGTCGTAAATCATTAAATTTAGCTTTAACTATTCTATCCCAACTTTTTATTTCTTCATATACATCTTTTTCATCAAATAAAAAATCAAGACCCATATTTGGCTTGGTGACTGAGGTATTTTTTTCGTAAATTTTAATGAATTTATTTTTAAAAATATTTTCTCTTATTTGTGAAGATTTTTCAATAAAAATAAGATGGGACGGATGGTGGAGAAAAAATTCAATTTGAGATTCAACTTTGTTATCCGTTATGGATTCTTGAAAGCCATTTTCTTTTTTGAGATATTTTTTGTAATAATCCTTAATTTTAAATTTAGCGAATGTTCCTCTCAAAAAGCTTTCCTTACTTTCACCCACCTTCTCGAAAGATGTATTTGCTAAAGCATATCCAATATTACCTTCTTCAAAAGTAGGCTTCTTTGTTAAATCAGAAATAAATGACTTATTAGCTTCATCCCGAAAAAGCGTGTCGAAATAGTATCTACCTACTAAAAATTGTTTTTGCATAATATAAAAATAAAATTATATTTTTTTAAAAACTCATAAACACTAATGACATCCACTGAGGTATTTATTATTTTCCTATCCTCTTTTTTGCTCTGTCAGTACTAGCCACATTTTCCACTACAGCAATTTTCGCTCTTTTCATTACTTCTTTAACAGCTCTTGGAATGTCATCAACATAATGGAATACCTCACTATCTGATGAAATACCTTTTGTTCTATTAGCTTCTATAATAACCACACCACAACTCCAGCATGGAGTTTGTTTGTGATCTTTCCCAACTTTACCGGGTAAATCATTAGTCCAAAATCTTATTCTAATACCAATTGTTTTATTATCTTCTTTTTTAGGCATAGTATATTTTGTTAATCATAAATTGCTAAATATATTTGTAGACCTAAGCCAAAAACCATTACAACAGTTAACAAAACAATTACCCAGGTCAATCGAATCATTTTATTTGTCTGTTTTGATGATTGTTCGTTAAATTTTTCAATATTTTCTCTTAATTTTCCCAAATGGCGCCTCGTCAACTCATCAGAAGCAAGTGGAACAACCCGAAAATCTAATTCGTTAATCATGTACATCAATTTCTCGTCTGTTGCGTCTTCAAGTTTTGGTGAAAAATTACTCATAAAATTATTAACACGTTTCAATTGTTTTTATTTCTTCTTCTGTTAAGTTGTAGAGTTTATAAACTAGCTCATCAATTTGTTTTTCCAATTCTTTTTGTTTTATTGGTGTATTCTTAGGATCATAATTAGTGGCTGAGGTAATAGTGAGAATTTTATCGACAATTTCAATAAAACTCGTTTGTTGGTCTTTAGAAATTTTGGGTATAGGAATTTGTTCGATATAAAAACTATAAAAATCCATCCCTCTTATTGCGCGTCCATAAATAAAATTATATATAAACCAGTTCACTAAACTTGAGTTTAAATAACCTAGCCAAAATTTTTCATTTATTGAAGCATCAAGTTTGAAAGCAGTTAGTGTGTTAGTAATGATTATACCTTCAGAATCGAAGCAAGCAGTCACTTTTATGTGGGGGATTGGATTTTCGATGTGAGCTATCAGTCTTTGGCACAACACTTTCGCTCTCAAAAATCTTTTAGCATTATTCCAATTTAGTTTCTCTTTATTTTTTAGGAAGCGATGGCTTCGAACTTGCCACCTGCTAATATCTATTCCTTTTAATAATTTATATTCAGTTTTTTCATCTGAAAAAAATTCTGTACCAATTCCTAATCCCAAATCTCCAGTAACTAAAGTTTCAGGTGTTGATTTAGCGACTATTTTTTCAAATATACTTCGAGGAAAATATTCAAGATAAATTTGTATAGTATTGTTTGATTTAAATATTTTTTCTTTTAATGATCTTGCAAATAAATGTATTTTGTCCATTTTGTTATCTAAAAAACACAGTTGAATATCGCCACTTTGGTTTCTTTTGGCAAGACCAAAGGCGGTTTGTTCTAGTAAAACTCGATCGAATGCTTTGCCAGAATCTAAAATAAAGTGAAGATCATATTTTTGGAAATAATTAACACGCCAACCATCCCATGAATCACCATAGGTACATTTTTTGGGGATTATAAATGATAGAATACCACTTTTAACAACTAAATTATCAAAGGATTTTTTGCAAAAAAGCTCTGCGACATCACCACTACTAAATTCGATATTTTCAATTTTTCTAAAATATATTTTCTCTTCATTCGTTAAAACATCCCTAAATCCATATGGTGGATTTCCAATTACCACATCAAACCCACCTTTTTCTTTGAAAACATCGCTAAAATGTAAATGCCATGGAAAAAAAGGTCTAACCCCATCTTTCTTTAACTGATTTAAAACTTTTTTAATATTCAAAATTTGTTCAGTATATTTTTGCAATTTCTTTTTATCTTCAAAATCTTTTTTTATTCTATTGTCTAATATGGTGATTTCATTTTTACAAGCATTTTCTACCAATTCAATTTCTTTGCTGTCTATTTTTGTTTTTAAAATTTTCTTTTTATCTGGATCGCTCTCAGTAAAAAAAACTGAATGAAGTTTTTCTAATTGATCTACGGAAGATGCAACTGCTTTTTCATCTGTAAATAAAGTCATTCTACTTTGATCGTTTGTGTCAAAAAGATTTTTCATCTCCTTTGTCCTGCCATCTATTTTTTTGTTACCATCAAGATTTAGAGAAATAACACTATCACCAATAATCAAATTTTCTAACAAACTATTACCTTGCATTATTTTATAATCTAAATTTGGTAGCGGTTCTATTTCAGATATATCATGTTCTACCACAATAGATAGCCATAATCTTAGTTTAGCAATATCTACTGCGCCAGGATCAATATCCACGCCATAAATACAATTCTGAATTGTGTCTTTTTTTACTTCATAGCCTGAAAATTTTTCATCTAATATCATGCTTATTTTATGTCTTAACATTAAAATTTCTTGCAACATGCCAATAAGAAAAGCACCGGAACCACAAGCTGGGTCCACAATCTTTATATTTTGCAACGCTGTCTTCATTTTTGGCATTAATTCATCAAATTCAGAAACCCAATATGTAAACACTTTTTTCTGTGCCTTTTCATCATTTTCTAAATCAGAATGGTCTAAGGGTGAGGTATCCCATTCATAAAAATCACGTACAGTCTTTTCATTTGCACCAAGTTCATTAGTAAGATAGTTTATAAGACTTTCTTTACACATGTAATGAACTATTTCTCGTGGTGTATAAAAAGCGCCTTGACCTTTACGAATATTTTCTGGTAATAAATTTTCAAATACTTTTCCAAGCATCTCAGGGTCAACAGACACTTCTTGATCACTGTTGTCATTTTCATCTATAGTAAAGTTGTACTGGTCAAAAATATCCAAAATTCCATTTTCTTGCTTGTTAGAAAAAATTTTATTTGGAATATTTAAAAATTCTTGTTTCCAATTATAATTATTTATCGGTTCAAACAAACCACCATTTAAAAATGGAATTTGACAATCAAAATATTCTCTATAAAAACCAATTATTTTTTCTGGTCTTTTGTTTAGAGCATCATAGAATAAATATTCTAAAACATCATTAAAATAATTTTTGTTATCAGATTCACATTTATTATAAAGATCTCTTAAAAAGGTAATAGTACCAGTATCGACTGGCTTATTTTTTTCAGCACCCAACCAACCTCTTTTTTGTAAAAAATAAATAAATACAATTTGACCCAAAATTTTCTTGGCAAAAATATTTAAATCTATTCCATTTTTTCTAGCGAAATTGTCGAAATAGGCATCACTGTTTAAATGTGCTGTTAAATTATCAAATAGTTTTTTATAGTTTGCAAAAAATTCCTTAGTAACTTTTTCTACACTAAATGATTCTTTCAATGTATTTATGTTTTCAAAATTACCATTACCAATCTGTGTAATAAAAGTTTTATTGGTCAATTTTTTGCTTACAAAATGAGTAAATCTTTTAAAATTATTCCAAACTCTATTTTTACCTTGGTATTGTGGATAAATTAACGAAAAACGAAAATTACCAGTTGTGTCATAAAAAATAAATATGCCGGCTTCATATTTATCTTCTTGCTTTAATAAATTTTTGGCAAAATCATATTGGGCTTTTTTACTAGTTCTTTCAGTTAAATCTTTTGCTACTTGTACAGCTATTACAGCCACATCTTTGGTACGACCGCCAAAATCTATGACACCTAGACGGGTAGAATTAGAAAAAATATCCTTGTCATATTTGGATAGTCTTTCATCTAAATCTCTATATTTATCAGATTTTTCACGAAAAAAAGAATTAAATTTTTCTAAGGAAAAATCGTTTATAATGTCTTGCAATATCTGTTTTGGCATATTATTTTATGTTTTCAATCGCAATAATTACTTCTTTTTGTGGATCACCTTTTTTCTTTATTTCATCTAAATAATTATCTCCACCAAGTTCAAACATCATATTATCTAGTTCTTTTTTAGTTGCTTCTATTTCTTTATCTTTTTTAGTAGAAAAATCTAGGTTGGCAATTCTACGCATTGTATATTTAGATAGAGTTTGATAATCTGCCGCATCTTCCAAAAGAGTAGATAAAAATTTTCGATACCGATTGAAATTAGCTGGTGGATTACTATCAAAACCTTGTAAAACATTTAGAGATTGTCTTTCGATACTATTTTCACCGGTTGGTATATTAGCTTTGTCATTGTGATCACGAATTTGCACATATTGCTCCCAAAATGTTTCGGATAAATCTTGTCTTTTTTCTTCGTATTTACATTTGATCATTTCCAAAACGTCAGCAAAATTTGCATGTTCAATAATTTTGTTATTTTCATTATTAATACTTCTGGAATAAAGATTTCCAGACTTTCTAATAAAGACTAGTAAATTGTCCTCTTTGTATTTTTTGGCGGTTTTTACTCTTGGTGGTGCATCTTGTATTTTTTCGGTTATTTCGGGATATTTTTCCTGTAAATCAAAGTAAAGTTTTCTCGTTTGAGTGTAAAAACTTTCTTCTTCCATTTCATCAGGATTGGTTGATAATTTTTGAAATAATCCAGCCGGAGTTGGTACTTCATCAGAAGCAAATATTTTTGAATCTTCACCTAGGGCATTGTGAATCATAAACATTTTTTGTTGAGCTATTTCGCGACTTCGAACATATGTAGCGCCTTTTTCTGTTGGAAAAAAATTAAAAATGTGTAATTCATCAAAAACTTTTTTTCCAATACGATTAATACGACCAACACGTTGGATGACCCTGGTTGGATTCCATGGAATATCGTAGTTAAATACTGTGCCCGCCCTGTTTAAGTTAAAACCTTCAGAAATTTTATCAGTTGCCAAAAGAATATCATATTTGTTAGTTTGTCTTTTCTTTTCCATGCTGGCATCAAAATCACGTAATATTTCTTCTCGTCTTCCGATTGATAAGCCTTGTGCAATTGACAATACTCGTCCGGGGAACCGCGCTTCTAGTTTGTTTTCTAAGTATTTGGCAGTATCAGTATATTCTGTAAATACTATAACTTTTCGAACAGGCTTGTTAATGGCTTCTTTTTTTATTTCTTTTCGAATTTCTTTTACCAAACTTTCAAATTTTGGATCTTCAACTGATAAATCTAATTCAACAAGTTCTTTTTTTATTTTAGCAAACAACTTTTTATCACTTTCTATATCTTTGACAAATTTATCTTCATGTTTGAAATCTTTAAGATTATATATTTTATAGTGGGCAGGATATTTTTTTTCTCCTAATCTGCTTTCATAATTTTTTAATTCCTCTTCAATATCGTCTTCATTAAAATTATATATATTGTCCATGAGTTTTCTATCCATTATAAATTGTCCGCCAGAATTTTTTACAAACTCCAGGACTTTTTCATGAACACTAAAAAAGTTTTCTATACTTTTTTCAAATGCACCAAAAGAACTTTCAAATCTCTTTACTAACAAACGACGCATAAAATCAAATAAGTTCTTTTGACTATAAAATTCAAAATTTTCTTTTT
>Ga0172380_10000633_pt1 | contig 65594 bp, 60 predicted proteins | sample Leawe162metaG_FD_119747 | JGI IMG/M metagenome (GOLD analysis project Ga0172380, IMG submission 119747) | Leachate microbial communities from a municipal landfill in Southern Ontario, Canada - Leachate well 162 metaG | ecosystem: Engineered > Solid waste > Landfill > Unclassified | place... | reverse complement strand
TGTGCGGGCTACTCAGGGCGAACGGCCATTTACCAAATTGGTGACCACCCCGTTCGTGCTGAGTGCCTTGCGCAGCAAGGCGTATCGAAGCATGAGCGGGGTGGCAACTGAGGTTTCTAGGTTCAACGCCACACCGGTCAACTGCCTGATAGCCCCATCGCAAAATCCGACCCCCAGAACGCCGCACCGTGTGAGTAATAATCTCCCCCTCTCAAGATGTTTTCTGTGCGCTAGAACACAGAAGCGGTGCTGCCATACTGTGTTGCAGTGGGGGATGCCGACAATTTTTCTTTATGTGCGCTAACGAACGGAATGCCGTGTGCGATATGTGGGATAAGTATAACCAGTGATAGGAAATTGGCGCTGCTCCCGGTTGACCGGCATTTGAATCAACATGCCGCCCCATTTAAAGACTTAATGCATCATTATTTGTTTAACAGTAACTTTTGGAGAAAAACATGAAAACATCAAAAATCATTTTTAATATGCTTGCCGCCGCTTCTTTAACCTTAGCGGGCAGTGCTTACGCGGATGAAGCCACCAAGGAAGGCTATGTGACCGACTCTCGTGGCAACGTGGTCAAGAACAACTACAACGAATGCTGGAGAACCGGATTCTGGACACCGGCTATGGCGATCAAGGAATGCGATCCGGACCTGATCAAGAAAGTAGCGTCGGCTCCCGCGCCAAAAACATCGGCTCCCGAGCCCGTTACCGCTGCCCCCGCGTCCAAACCGGTAGCGGTAGCAGCGCCGCCAAAGCCAAGAAAAACGACCTTTGCCACAGATTCCTCAGCAGATGCTCTTTTTGGCTTTAACAAATCGGCGGTTACACCTGCCGGCCAACAGGCTCTCGACAAATTTGCCGCAGACCTGAAGAACGCCAGCTTTGACGTTATCACGGTAACAGGCCACACCGACCGGATTGGCTCGAAGAAATACAACTTGAAGCTTTCGGCACAACGCGCCGAAGCGGTAAAGGCCTATCTGGTGAAATCCGCAAATGTCCCCGCCGACAAGATTGAGGCCAGGGGAGTGAATGGCGACAACCCCGTGACTAAACCAGGTGAATGCAAAGGCAATAAGGCAACCAAGAAACTGATCGCCTGCCTGGCACCTGATCGCCGCGTGGAAGTCGAAGTTTCCACTACGCAAACATCAAAATAGTTGTTGTATAGAAGTTGTTGTATCGGGTTTGTAATATCTGAATTGCTGTATCAGGCATCGCAAACCATTTTGGTTTAACCCATTTTTATCCATTATTCAGGAGCACTATCATGAAACTTATCTTCAAGCGTTTTACCACTTTCTTCTTCATCATGGCGCTGGCTTCTGCTCTCGGATGCGCATCGACCTCCACCCAGGAAGGCACCGGAGAATATGTTGACGATACCGTCATCACCTCCAGAGTAAAATCGGCGATTTTTGGCGACCCCACACTCAAGTCAGCCGAAATCAACGTCGAAACTTTCAAGGGTATCGTCCAACTGAGCGGTTTCGTCGGCACCATTGCCGATCAACGCAAAGCACTTGAACTTGCGCGCAAGGTTCCGGGCGTCAAGTCGGTCAAAGACGACATGCGACTCAAGTAACAAATCGGCTCGCCCTTGGAAGGCTTTTCTGGAGCCTCTTTCGGCGAGCCGTATGACGCACTTCATTTAGCCCGCCCCAATGGCGGGCTTATTTTTCAGCGCTATTACTCAAATCAACAGGTAACCAAAATGAAATTATCCAAAAATTTAAAATCCATCGGCATGTTGATGCTACTGGCTGTTGGCCTTGCCGCATGCGACAAACCGGGGCCTGCCGAGACCGCCGGTAAAAAAATCGATCAGACGGTTAACGACGCCGGCAAGCAAATTGGCGAAGCATCCGACAAAGTCGCGGTAAAGATGTCCGAGCAAAACGAAAAGGCCGGTGTAGCCATCAATGATGCCGAGATTACCACCAAGGTCAAAGCCGCCATTTTTGCCGAACCCGGCCTCAAGACGTTGCAAATCAGTGTCGATACCGTAAACGGTGTGGTGACATTAACCGGCTCCGTCGATTCGCAGGCGAATAGCGATACAGCAAAAGCACTTGCCGGCGCAGTTGCCGGCGTCCTTCGGGTGGAAAACCAGTTGGCGCTAAAACACTAGTTCTCATCCATTAATGATTGAGTTATCACCCACCACACAAGGAGTAAATCATGGAAATTCAAGACGCATATAAACAAAAAATGGCCGCGCAACTGAAAGAATGGGGCGCGCAAATTGATTTATTGGAAGCCAAGATGGAGAACATCGGGGCCGATATGCGGATCAAGCGCGCCGAGGAGCTTAATGAGTTGCGCGCCAAACAGCATGCGGCCTCGGAAAAGATGCAAGAGCTAGGCAAGGCCAGTGGCGCAGCATGGGAACAGGTCAAGGAAACGGCTGACAAAATCTGGGACGACCTTAAAACCGGCATAGCCGACGCTCATTCAAAATTCAAGTGAAGTAATAGTGGCAAGTGACGCTACTCGCCGCCCAAAGCGTTGTTTCTTGAAGTCGTGAATAGCATTAAACCTGAATCAGGTTGATGTGGCATCCCTAAGCCGGACGATCCGGAGTCAAAAAGGTGGCGGTTTTCGTAGGTCGGAAAAGCGTAGCGCCTTCCGACACCTCCATGTCGGATAACGCTGCGCTCATCCGACCTACGACGGCTACATTTGTTTCCGACACGCCCGGCTTAGACAATTCACGGTTGGCGTATCGTTCCGGTCACGTCTTTGCCGATCCCTCGGTAGCCGGTAAAGCGGCCTGAGGGGTCGAACGTCGGCTCCCCGCTCACCATTAAATATTGCAGCGAACCGTCGGGGTTGGTCCGGCTGTAGACAAAATCCAAGAACGGTCGTCTGGCGGCCAGGTTCGCCTCAAGCGCTTTTCGCTCTGCCTCGTTCCAGCGCACTCCCTGTTCATCACTGATATTGCCGAGAGCATCATCAACGCGGATGCCGAGCATTTCCAACACCGGACCGAAAATCTTGGTGAAATGCCCTTTTTCGTCCTGCTCCCAATACCAGTCAGACGACAGCTCGGTCAGGCGGCGAAAACGCGCTTCGCTTTCACGCAGTTCGGCGGTACGTTCCAGCACGGTCTGCTCCAGCACCTTGTTGTAATTTTCCAGCTTTCTGTACAGCAGCCGCACTTCCAGCATGTTATGGATACGCGTCTGCACTTCGACCAGATCAAACGGTTTGGCGATAAAATCTTTCGCGCCAGCGGCAAGCGCGCGCAGCTTGTGATCCGGTTGGGCGGTGATCACGAGCACCGGAAGATAGCCATCCGTTTCGATTTCCTTGAGGCCTTCCAGCACCTGGAAGCCATCCATGCCAGGCATCTGCAAATCGAGCAAGATCAGGTCGTAGCGATTTTTGCGATGCAGTTCGCAGACGGCAAAGGGATCAGTGGTTGACGCAACACAAGCATAACCGTTATCACGCAGCATTTCCCCAAGCAAAAGCACATTGGATGGCTGATCGTCTACGATCAGAATGCTGGCATTAAGAATTTCCTGTTCGCTAATCATGATATTTTTTCCGTTTCATTTGTATGGGCTAATCCCATTTTTGAAAACTTCAGCGCCTCTTCCATCGCGTTCAAAAATTCATTGATCTTGATGGGCTTGGTCAGATAGCGGAAGAACCCTGCCTCCAACCCCTTTTCGATATCGCGCGGCATAGCATTGGCGCTGAGGGCAATGATGGGGATATACATCGTAGCCGGAGTTTTGCGCAGAATCTTCATGGCTTCAATGCCGCTGATACCGGGCAGATTGATGTCCATCAGGATGACATCCGGCAGATGGGTGAGTGCCAGCATGACGCCGAGATTGCCGTCGCGCGCGCTGAGCATGCGCATCTGTGAATGCCCCTCAACAATTTGCTCGACCAGCATCATGTTGGCCGGGTTATCTTCCACGTAGAGCAGGGTGCGCAACGCCGCATTATCTTGAACTTGCGGCGCAAATTCTGCGGGCAGGATATTTCCGGCGGCAAGTTGCGGCGTAATGTCGCGGATCAGTTCGATCACGAATTCGCTGCCCACTCCGACGGTGCTTTCCACACTGATGGTGCCGCCCATCAGTTCGACCAGTTGCTTGGTAACCACTAGGCCAATGCCGGTGCCTTCCTCGATGCCGGCCTCCCGACCGAGGCGATTAAACGGCTGGAACAACTGCAACAGCTTTTCCGCAGGCAATCCCGCACCGCTGTCCTTGATGCTGATGCGTATGCGTTCCTGGGTGCAGGTGCATTTCACCTCGACCGTTCCGTGCTCGCGGTTATATTTGATCGCATTGGAAAGCAGGTTGATCAGCACCTGTTTCAACCGGGTTCGGTCGGCATTGGCATACCAGGTATTGTCGAAGGGGAGAAAGTCTATATGGATGCCGCGATTTTGCGCCTGCGCCTCGATCATCGCGTGGCATTCGTGCATGACGTCGGTCAGTAACACCGCTTCCCGAGACAGCGACAGCTTGCCGGACTCGATCAGCGCGAGATCGAGGATTTCGTTAATCAGCTCCAGCAAATACCATCCCGCCTTGGTGATCTGCTGCAGCCTGACAATCTGGGTGTCCGTCGGCTGCGGCACACCGGCCTCGAGCAACTGGGCAAAGCCGAGGATCGCATTGAGCGGGGTGCGCAACTCGTGGCTCATGCTGGACAGAAAAGTCGATTTCGCGAGACTGGCTTTTTCCGCCACAGCCTTGGCGCTCTGCAGCGCGGCGTTATTATCCATCAGCAACTTTTCCAGAAATATGCGTTCGGTGACATCGCGCGCGGCGGCAAACACGCCCTGCAACTTCCCGTTCCGGTCATAGAGGGTGGCCGCATTGTAGGACACCACCGTTTCCTTGCCGCCCCTGTCGCGCGCGGTGAGCTCGTAGTTGATAACCCTCTTTTCGCTCAGCACCCATTTTATGCCCGCCTCGGCCCGCTCCGGTTCGGTGAAGTAATTTTTGAACGGCGCGCCGATCAACTCGTCGCGCGTGCATCCGGTGAGCACCTCCATCTGCTTGTTGACGTCGGTGATGATGCCGGTCGGGTCGGTGGTCATCAGCGCGTCGATGTTGGATTCGATCAGCGAGCGCGTGTAGAACTGCTGGTCGCGCAGACGCTGATTGCTCTTCTTCTGCTCTTCTTCAATCTGCTTGCGTTCGTTGATGTCTATTATCACGATGCGGATTACCGGCTCGTCATTGTCGTGCGCGGCGGTGATGGACAGTTGCACCCAGATTGGCGTGCCGTCGTTTTTCAACATGCGCAGTTCGCACTCCTGCTGTTGGCCGGTTGCCGTGAGCTGTTTGCGGCACAAGTAGTAGATGTCCTGGTCCGCGTTGAAAATGAAACGGGTAAATTTTTGTCTGGACAGCCCCATGCCCATGCCCATGCCTAGCAAAGTGGCAGAGGTGAGGTTGGCTTCCAGGATCATCTCTGACTCATCGACGGTGACATAGCCCACGGGCGCCAGGTCATAGAGGTCGAAATAGCGCGCCTGGGTGACGCGCAGCGCCTCCTGCGCGGTGCGCAGCTCTTCGTTTTGCATCTCCAGCTCGGCCTGTTGCGAGCTCAAAACCTGCTGTGCCGCATATTCTCCGGTGACGTCGCGAAACACCAGCACGGCGCCGACCACCTGCCCGCCGCGGTCGCGGATCGGCGCGCAACTGTCGGCGATCGCGCACTCGCTGCCATCGCGGGCAATCAGCAAGGTGTGATTGGCCATGCCCTGTATCGTGCCATGCGTCAAGGTGGCCATGACCGGGATCGTGGCGGGCAGCCGGGTTTCCTGGTTGATAATGCGGAATACCTCGTCCACCTGGCGACCGGAAGCCTCACCCTGCGTCCAACCGGTGAGTTTCTCGGCAAGCGGGTTAAGCAACGTTACGCGCCCTTCGGCGTCGGTGGTTAACACGGCATCGCCGATGGAGTGAAGCGTAACGGCGAGCCTTTCCTCGCTGATCTGCAAGGTGGTGTTGGCCAGTTGCAGCTGTTTATGGGTCTCCTCCTGAATTTCGAGCAAACGCTGCTTCTCCGCTTCGACCTGCTTGCGCGCGGTGTTGTCGGTACCGATCAACAGATAACCGATTATTTTACCTTGAGCTTCGCGCAATGCTGTAACCGACACCACTGCCGGGAAACGGCTGCCGTCCTTGCGGATATAGGTCAGCTCGTAAATATCCTCGATGCCGCGCGAGGCCTTGAACACCAACGCTTCAAAGCCCGGCATAATCGGCGTGGACAACTCCTCGCTCAGCGCGGCTGCCCGCGCGACGACTTCCTGCGGGTCGGAAATATCGGCTGGCTTAATCCGGTTAATCACATCGTCGGCCGCGTAGCCCAACATGCGCTCGGCGCCGATATTGAAAATTTGAATCACGCCCTTGTCGTCGGTGGCGATGCTGGAAAAATTGGCGCTATTGAGAATCGCGCTCTGCAGAGCGCCGGTTTTAAGCAAAGCCTCCTGGTGCCGGGCATCGGCAGCAGGATTGAAAAGGACAGAATTGTGTGTTTTTTCAAACATGGCTAATTTTTGTGCAATGCGCAAAGTTGATGCAGGGTATGTATCCTACAAAGCTTATATGCTGATCCGGTAACAAACGTCCAACCACCCCTGCGCGCCGGGCGCTTCGCTTTCCCCTTTGAAAAAGGGGGAGAGCTTGCGAGGGGGCCGAGGGGGATTTGAAGTGTGCCGCTCTCTCGACACATGCTGCAAATCCCCCCTGCCCCCCTTTTTCAAAGGGGGGGATCACCCAGCCTTCCTTATGCAAAGGGCAAGGAGAAAACAGCCATACCTGAGTAGTTACCATATCCTTATACATCGCTGAGCAAGCGTTGAAATTCTTTCTTGACCACGCTGTAGCATTCACAAGTGCGTGACTCCAGGCCGGGGCGATCCAGTGCCGTGATATGGCCGCGACGGTAACTGATCAAACCGGCGCGCTGCAAGTTTCCGGCAGTTTCCGTGATCCCTTCGCGGCGCACGCCGAGCATGCCGGCGATCAATTCCTGCGTCATGACCAATTCATGCGAAGCCGACCGGTCAAGGGTGAACAACAACCAGCGGCACATTTGCTGCTCCATCGAATGGTGCCGGTTACAAACTGCGGTTTGCGACATCTGCGTGATCAATGCCTGGGTATAGCGCAGCATCAAGCGCATCATCGGCCCAGCGCGATTGAATTCCTCCATCATCAAACGCGCTTTAATCCGGTAACCATAGCCGCCGGCGCAAACGGTGGCCTGGCTGGGCGTGGTATTGCCACCCATGAAAAGCGCCACCCCGACTACGCCGTCATTGCCCACTCCGGCGATTTCCGCCGATGCGCCATTTTCCATGACATAGTGCAGCGACACGATGGAGGTCGTCGGAAAATAGGCGTAATGCAATTGTCCGCCAGGCTCATACAACGCCTCTCCGAGCGGCATCGAGACCAATTCCAGATGGGTGGCGATACGCTCGAATATCTCCTGGGGCAGTAGCGCGAGAAGATGGTTCTGCATGGGCGTTTTCTGTGCTGATACCGCAGCAACCATATTCTTGTCTCCGGAGTGTGCGGCTGATAGGGAAACTGATAAACCCAGATAGTAATTACTCAGGTACTGCCGCTTTTTCCCTTCCCCCTTGCAGGGGGAAGGGACTGGCGTTGTCGCTATTTTCAAGCATACGATTTCGACCTGAGTAATTGCGGCAAAGCCAACTATATTGGCCAGCGTTTTAGCACGATATCCCGCACAATTATGTGCGTTATCGCACATACGGCAAACGCTTGCCCCTAGCCCTGCCCGGCGACTTCTTCGATCGCCAGCAGAATCAACTGTGTTCCGTCCGTTTTGCCGGTGATGCGCCGGGCGTTGAGCAGCATTTTGCGTTTGCCGATACCGGGAAAGTCATGCTCGACTTCAAAGTTTTCTATCACCTCATTGCCCGGCAGTATGGTTTCCAGCAGCTCCCTGAGTTTTGGGATGTCCCACTGGCGGTTGCCCAATTCGTATAGTTGGCGGCCCACCGTATCCTGCGGCGCAACCCGAAAATTTTCGTAAAACGAACGGCTGGCGGAAATGACCTTCAACGCGCCGTCCAGCACGATGAGCGGCTCGCGCACCGTGTTCACGATGCTTTCGGCCAATTCGCGCGCATCCTTTATGGCGGATTCGGCCAGCATGCGCTTGGTGATGTCGGTGAAAGTCAGCACCACGCCGTCGATCACGTTGTCCAGCGTGCGGTAGGGCTGAATGCGCGCCAGATACCATGCCCCGCTGGCGGTGCGCACCTCGCGCTCGCGCGGCACCAGGGTATCGAGCACGGCCTGGGCATCGGCGAGCAGGTCATCATCCTTGAGGTTCGATTTGATGTCGGCCAGCGGGCGCCCCATATCGGAAACAACCAGGCGATAGGCCTGCACCGCCTCGCGGGTGAAACGCTTGATGTTCAGTGTGTTGTTGAGGAAGATCGTGCCCACATTGATGTTGTCGAGCAGGTTCTTCATGTCGTTCTGCATGCCGGCCAGTTGTTCGATCTTGTCTTGCAATTCGGCGTTCACCGTGATCAGCTCTTCATTGACGGATTGCAGCTCTTCCTTGGACGTCTCCAGCTCTTCATTGGTGGACTGAAGCTCTTCGTTGGTGGATTGCATTTCCTCGTTGGTGGATTTGAGTTCCTCGTTGGAGGCCTGCTGTTCCTCGATGGTGGCATGCAGGTTTTCTTTGGTGTAGGCCAGCTCGCGTTCCAGTTCCTCGACACGGTGCAAGTAGTCTGGTCCTGCGCCGGATTTGCCCCGCGCCACCTTGCCCGACGCGGGGTATGCCGCTGGGGATGATGCGGGTTTGATGCCCGGCACATCCTGGAAGCTCACCAGCAGCAAGCCGCTGCCGGCGTTGGGGTGAGGCAACGGCCGCACGCTGAAACATGCGCTGTGGAAGTCGCCGTTGCTGCCGAATGACGCTTCCCGGTTCAGTACCGGCGCGCCCTGGTCGGCGGCGGTCTGGATGGCGGCGCGCAATTCCATTTGTAGGCCTTCGCGCGCCATGTCGATCACGTTGAGGGTGGCCTGGCCGGGCGCCGGGCGCAGATATTTTCCGGTGTCGCCATACACGAAAAGAATATCCCCTTTGATATTGGTCACCACCGAGGCCGGCGCATAGGCCTGCAGCAGCATCCGCTTGGTCAATTCGGCAAAGTCGGTTTCTTTTATCCTGGCTGTCACCTCGTCAGAGCCTTTCTTCATGTTGTCGCTGGCCCAGGATAGCCCGCTGGTCATCACCGCGCGCGTGGAAGCGGCCGAGGGTAGGGTCTGGTACAACTTCCATTTGCGGTTGAGCGAAGTGAACAGCTCAACATGGTTTCCAATGCTCTCCGAAGGCGAGAGGAACAGCACGCCACCCGGTTTCAGCGCGTAGTGGAACGCCGGAATGACGCGGTTTTGCAGCTCCGGCTCCAGATAGATCATCAGGTTGCGGCAACTGAGCAGGTCCAGCTTGGTGAAGGGCGGGTCCTTGATGACGCTCTGGGTGGCGAATACCACCATCTCGCGTATTTCCTTTTTTACCCGGTAGCCCGCATCGTCCTTGATGAAGAAACGGCGCAGCCGTTCCGGCGCGATATCCTGGGCGATATTCGGCGGATAGATTCCGGTGCGCGCCACGGCGATGGCATCTTCGTCGAGGTCGGTGCTATAGATCTGCGTCTTGAACTCGCGATGCGATTCGTCCATGATTTCGCGCAGCAGGATGGCGATGGAATAAGCCTCTTCGCCGGTGGCGCCGCCCGCCACCCAGGCGCGAAACACATAGCCTTCCGCTTTGCCTTCCAGCAATTTTGGCAGAATATCCTGCTTCAGCACGGCGAATGCCTCCGCATCGCGGAAGAAGCTGGTGACGTTGATCAGCAATTCCTTGAACAACACTTGCAGCTCGGTCGGATGCTCCTTGAGGTAGCGCGCATAGACTTCCATGTCGTCGATGTTGTGCTGCGACATGCGCCGTTCGATGCGGCGGCCGATGGTGCTTTTCTTGTACAACGAGAAGTCGTGCCCGGTGCCGGAGCGCAACAGCATCAATATCCGGCTCATGCCGCCCACCCCTGCCGGAGCAGGTTGCGACTGCTCCTGCCGGGCATTCAGATGGCGCGTATTGTTCAGCAGTTGCTCCGGCATTTTTTCCACCGGCAGAATGTAGGATGCATAGCCCGCCTGGATGGCGCTGCCCGGCATGCCGCCGTACTTGGCTGTGGCCGGGTCTTGCACCAGCGTGATGCCGCCTGCGCCCTGAACAGCGCGCAGCCCCAGCGTACCATCCGTGCCGGTGCCGGAAAGGATGATGCCAATGGATTTCTCACCCTGATCTTCGGCCAGCGAACGCAGGAAAGCGTCGATGACCATTCGCTGTCCGCGCGGCATTTCCGGTGTGCTGAGTTGCAGTTCGCCGTGGAAGATCGCCATTTCGCGGTTGGGCGGCAGCGCATAGACGTGGTTCGGCGCCACCTTCACCTGATCCTGCGCTTCGACCACCGGCATGGTGGTGGCGCGTTGCAGGATTTCGGTCAGCATGCTGTCGTGATCCGGGTCAAGGTGCGACACCAGCACGAAAGCCATGCCGCTGTCCGGCGGAATGTTGCGAAAAAACTGCTCGAACGCCTCCAGCCCGCCGGCGGAAGCGCCAATGCCGACGATGTTGAAGCCGGTATCGATTTCGTTGCCTACCGCTTGGTCAGGTTTGGCAGCGACGGCTGGCGCTTTGGGGGGTTTCACAAGTTTTTTGGTTGTCACGGAGCCCTCTTTTGTTCATGAACTGCCTGTAAACATCGCCATGCTACTCCGAATTCAAACGCAATTTGTTTTTTGAGTTGCGTGGGCTAACGAACAGAGCATCCCGAAGCTGAACTTGATAATGCGCTCGGGTATCTCCCCCTCCCACTTGACCCGGTTACGTTAATCACGAACCGGGTTTTTTTTGGCCCATCCCGTATACCAAACAATTTCATGGCTATTGTTTTTCCAGAGGGTTGGTAGAAGATGCGTGAGGTAAAGCCGCCCAAGACTGAATCTGAAGCGAAATGCGCCGGGCGTTGCCATTTGGCATACACGCAGCGCGCCTTGAGCCAGTTGGCGAATTTATTGGTGATCATCAAACGCTCCCAATTGCGCGCAAGGAAGCAACAGGCATGGCAGCATGCATGGCAAGCGCTTCCGATCAAATGAGGTTGTGCGATTGTGCCACGTATCGCTACGATCGCATGCGCCCTTGCTGCATGGAATCAATGATCGCCCCACAGCGACTTCACGCGCGCATCGCGCCCGCAACTGGTGCGGTAGAACTGATAGCGCACGGGATTTTTCTTGTAGTAGTCCTGATGGTAATCCTCTGCGGGATAGAACGTGGCGGCAGCAACGATTTCGGTATAAATATGCGCGAACTTGCCGCTCTTTTCCAACGCCCGCAGGCTGTCTTGCGCCAGCTTTTTCTCGGCATCGTTCTGATAGAAGATCGCGCTGCGGTACTGCGAGCCAATATCGCAGAATTGCCGATCCTTGACGGTCGGATCGATGTGGCGCCAGAAATAATCCAGCAATTTTTCATAGCCGACCCGGCGCGGGTCGTAACGCACGCGCACCGCCTCGGCATGCCCCGTACCGCCCGCACTCACCTGCTGGTAGGTCGGGTTGGCGGTGCTGCCGCCGATATAGCCCGACTCCACGTCGATGACGCCATCGAGCTTCTCGAAATCCGCCTCGATGCACCAGAAGCAGCCGCCCGCAAAAATCGCCGTGGCGGTTTCGGCGGCCAGCGCCGCAGGGGAAGCCGCGATGCAGCAGGCCAGTATTATTTTCGCCAGGGCGTTCATGTACGCAGTTCCGGCAACGTCTCGCCCTCCGGCACGAATTGCAGCGCCAGCCCGTTGTTGCAGTAGCGCAACCCGGTGGGAGAAGGGCCGTCATCGAACACATGCCCCTGATGCCCGCCGCAGCGGACGCAATGATATTCGGTGCGCGGCCAGATCAGTTTGAAATCTTTCCTGGTGGCGACCGCATCCGGCAGCGGCTGCCAGAAGCTGGGCCAGCCCGTGCCACTGTCGTATTTCTGCTTGGAGGAGAACAGCGGCAGAAAACAGGCCGCGCAGATAAAGGTGCCGGCGCGCTTCTCGCGATCGAGCGGGCTGCTGCGCGACGGTTCGGTCGCATCTTCGAATAATACGGCATAACGGTCGGCGGGCAACAATGCGCGCCACGCCTCCTTGCTCTTGAGCAACGGCTTTATCGCAGCAGCCATCGCTTCCTTCGCAATAATCGGCACCGCAAGCAGCAACGGCCAGATGGCCAGGTTTTGTATGAAGATTCTACGGTTCATGATGATCTCCCGTTCAGTGTTGAAACTGCAATCCAAACCCCGGAGCCTGCAAAATGATTAACGACTTCTTACACGTGCCGCGTTTGACAGGAGAATTAATTCATTGTTCCAGCAGATGATTTGCATCCGTCGGGCGCATGCGCCGGCGTGCCATGCTTTTGCATGAAACGGCGGTCGATCCAGCTCTTCCAGCGCCATACCCAATGCCCTTGCGCGCTGAACGTCCCCCAGGATGCGATGGCATGTTGCGGGCCTGTCGTCAGCAGGTACAAGGAGCGCCTGCGCGGATGGTAGCTTTTCAGTTTGCGCCCGCACAGGCTGGCAAGCAGATTGTGCGCCAGCACCGGCCCGGCAAATACCGCATGCACGCCGGAACGCGCCATCCGTGTATCGGCGCGTGAACAGGTATCACCGGCGGCAAATACATCGGGATGGGAAACGCTACGATGATGGGCATCGACCAGGATGTAGCCCCTTTCATCCAGCGCAAGTCCGTTTTGTCGCAGCCATGCGGGCGCACGTGCGCCGGTCGCCGCGATGACGCAATCCGCCGGCAGGATGTGCTCGCCGGAGAGCGCAACCCCTTCCGCGCTGCCTGCTGCCTGTGCCTGATACAGCGCGATGCCGCGTTGTCGCAACAGCATGGCGGCACGCCGCCTCACACCGGACGCATGATCCGGCAGGATACCGCTCGCCGAGGCGACCAGCGCAACCGATGCCCGTTTGCAGCCCGCATTGACAAAGGCATGTTGCGCAGCGAATGCCAGCTCGACGCCGGCCGCGCCGCCGCCCACCACCGCAAGCCGGTAATCATCCTGCCTGGTTGCAGCGGCAACAACGTCCGGCCAGCGTTGCACGAACTCCCCCAGCGGCCTGATCTGCAGCAGGCGCGAAGAGGCCGCTTGCAGCATCGAGCTGTCGGTCTCGCTGCCGACATCGATCGACAGCCTGTCGTAATCCAGATGCGCGCCATCGGCGAGCGCGACGCATTTTTGTTCCGCATCAATACCGACGATCTGTCCGATGGCCAGACGCACCCCTGCCGCTTCCGCCAGCGGGCGCAGGTCGATGCGGCATTCATCGAGACAGTAATGCCCCGCCATCCAACCCGACAACATGCCGGAATAGATCAGGTAAGGACTGGGTGTGACCAGCACAGCTTCCGCATCAGGCTTCTCTTTTGCCAGCGCATGCAGCACACTGAGTTGCGCGTGGCCTCCCCCCGCCAGAATCAAGCGATGCCGCTTATTCAATTTCATAGCGCTTGATCTTGCGCCACAGTGTGGATTTATCTATACCCAGAATCTCTGCTGCCAACGCTCGGTCTCCTTGGGTTTCACGCAAGGTCTTGCGGATGAAATAAGCTTCCACTTCATCCAGGCTTCTTGGCAGCAGGTAGTCCAGCGCTCTACCCTTGGTCTCTCTTTGTTTGGCCAAGCTGTCGGGCAAGGTATCGACCTCGATCCGATCGCCCTCCGTCAGGATGATCATGCGCTGGACGATGTTTTCCAGTTCGCGCACGTTACCCGGCCATTCGTAGCGCATCATGGCTCCGAGCACGTCGGTGCTGATGCCGGTGAATGGCTTGTTCAAACGGGTAGCGTGCTTGTTGAGGAAATAATAGGCAAGCAGCGCGATATCCTCCGGCCGCTCGCGCAGCGGCGGCACGTTGATCTCCATGAGCATCAGGCGAAAATAAAGATCTTCCCGAAGCTCCTGCTTTTCCACCAGCTCTCGAACTGGTCTGTTGGTTGCTGCCAGTATCTGGACGTCGACCGTCACCGGCGTGGTGGCGCCCATGGGATAGAAGCCGCCGTCCTGCAGCACTCGCATCAATTTGGCCTGGAGCGCCAGCGAGGCGCTGTTGATCTCGTCCAAGAACATTGTGCCGCCGTTAGCCGCTTCGAATAAGCCTGCCTTATCGCGGTCGGCGCCTGTGAAGGCGCCCCTTCTGTATCCGAACAGTTCGCTTTCGATCAGGTTATCAGGAATTGCCGCGCAGTTCACCGCAATGAACCGATATCCGCTGCGCTTGCTGCGCAGATGAATTTGCCGTGCGACCAATTCCTTACCGCTGCCGCTTTCACCATAGATAAATGCCCCGCAATCATGCGCTGCAGTCGCGTCAATAAGGCGACGCACTCGTTCCATGTTCTGGGATTGCCCTATCAGCTCGCCGCTTTCGATGTAGAAGCGTTGCTGATGTCGTAAACGCTGATTTTCTGTGGCAAGCAGGTGATGCTCCAGAGCGCGTTCAACAATGCAGCGCAGTTCTTCCGTATCGAATGGTTTGAGCACATAATCATAAGCGCCGCTCTTGATAGCCTTGACTGCCGACTCTACCGTGGCGTGCCCTGTCACCAGCACCACCTGCGTCAGCACCGAATTGGCCTTCACGAAACTCAGCAGATCGAGTCCATTTGCCCACGGCATACGCAAATCGGTGACTACCACGGCAACGTCATTATGCTCGACATAATCCATAGCCTCATGGCCGTTTTCCACGGTAGCAACATCAAAGGCCATTTCGGATTCACCCAGCACGGTCGCGATAAGCGTGCGCATGTTCTGATCGTCTTCTACAACCAGTATGGTCGGACGGCTACCAGCTTGTTCCTGCTTTGATCCGGGGATGCGCTGATTCATAATTCAAACCTCATTGTGGCGCCGGGTTTGAGATAGTCCGGCAAGTCCATGTATTCCTATTCGCTTACAGCCCGGCGCGACGCATATCGACAGCAGGAATTTTAATTAAAAAACGAGCCCCATCCGTGTATTCGCTGTCGTAAACAATAAAGCCGCCTCTTTTTCCCAGTATCGCCTGACTGATAGGCAAACCTAATCCACTGCCCTGGCCGATACCCTTGGTGGTAAAAAATGGGTCAAAGATACGGTTTCTGATGCCCACGGGCACGCCAAGGCCGTTGTCCGCAACGCCGATTACTGCATAGTCTTCATCAACGCGCGTGCTGACGACGATAACCGGATTCTTGACTCCGTCGAGAGCATGGATGGCGTTGAGGATCAAATTGGTCAGGACGATGTCGAGTTGGCCGCACCCGCCCTCAACCACCAAGGGCGTCTCGGTGAGCTCCAGCATGGCCTCGATGTCATAGCGTTTCAAACGGCAATTCAGGAAAGTTTCGATCAGCTCGCGAATCAACTGGTTGATCTCGCATGTCTCCCCGGTACAGCGATCCTCGCGCGCATAGTTAAGAAGATCCTGAACGATGCGTGAGCAGCGCTTAGTCTCATCGCCGATAATGCGTGCGTATTCCGTAAGTTTTTGCGGATTTTCCGTCGCGCGGCCCAGCAGCTGCGCATAACCCAGGATGTTGCCCAGCGGGGTATTCAATTCATGGGCAACGCCGGCAGCCAACTGCCCCATGGCAACCAGTTTTTCGCGCATGGCTATGCTGTCCTGCAGCTGGCGGTACTCTGAGATGTCCTGAAGAATCAGCACACACCCGATATCATTGTCCTCGTCGTTGTAAAACTCCAGATTGAGCGAGTAATAAGATGGCCCGGTATCGGTGTCCAGGCTGATTTCCTGGCTGCGGATGGGGAATTTGTTCAGGAATGTATCGCGCAGCAACTCCCGGTCACGCTCGCCCAAGCGCAAGACGTCAAACAAGTTTGCGCCGATTAGCGGCGTTGGATGGCTGGAAAACAGCTCTTCTGCCTGCTTGTTTGCCATGATGACCTGCAGATCGTCGGATAAGCTCAGCAGAGCGCCCGGAAGGCTTTGCAGCAGAGCGCCCATCTTGTTGCGCTGATTTAGCAAGCGGCCCTGGCACTCCTCCACCGTGCGAAACATAGACTGCAAGGTGCTGATGGTGACGTTGTATTCGCCGATAATGCGGCCCGCCATGAGCCAGCCCAGGCGACCGGCCGGCACCGGATCCAGCAAGCCCTCACGCGCCTTGAACAGCCCGCGCCTCAGCCTGCGCAAGGCGATATTTTCAAGCGTTTGGCGGAATGCCATGATTAAAATTACCCCGGCCACGCCTGACCACAGCCAGGCGGGATCGATGCCGTGCGGGGTGCGTCCGCTGGCAAGCGCATATAAACATGTCAGCGCCAGCGCCGAAATCAGGATGGTGACCGTCATGGTGGCATTGATCCTAAAAACCTTGGTTCGGGCCACAGAGTTCACAGAGAGGGCAAGGATTTCCCGCATTGCTTGGTTTCACCCCAAAGGTGAATAAACCTCTCTCAACAACCGTTCAGTTTTCTCTGAGAATTCTGTGCTCTCTGCGGCTAACTGCTTTTTCCGGGTTGATACTACCGTAAAAAAAGCGGCCTTGTGGGCCGCTTGAAATATTGTGTGAATCTGCGGGATTCCGGTTTGAATCAGAAGATGAATTGCAGGCCGAGAGTCGCCTGCTTGTAATCGCCCAATTTCGGGGTCACCGGATGCGGCGTATCGAAGGAGATGTCGGCTATTTCAAATGTAAGCTTCAGCTTCTGTCCATCCAGATAATAGTTTGCGCCAATGCTGTTCCAGGTACGGTCATGGTATTCCGCAATACCCGTCTTGATACCGTAGTCGGACTTTTCGTTCCTGGCAAAAAACTGCAAACGCCCAAAGCCTACCTTATCCGGGAACATGTATCCCGCCTTCACATAATGACCCTTCAGGTCACCGCTGACGGGGAAATTGGCATCCGGCATTTTATTGCTGACATTGTTGGTATCATATTCGAAGTAAGCGCCCGAAACGGTATACACGCCGCTCGCAGCGGGGTATTCGAAGAAGGCATCCACCGTCCACGCCTTGTAGTCCTGAGGGTCGTGGCGCATCGGGTAGTTGGCGTAAACTACGTCGGACTGCTGGTCATAGGCGACGCCGACGGTAAACACCTTGGCCGTGCCCAGATAAGTACCCAAATAGCCATAATTGTATTCCGGGTCAAAAAAGCTGTAATGCATCCGCGCTGTCAGGCGGGGATTGTCGCTCGCCTTGTTGCCGTCATCGCGTCCTTGAGCGACCATGAGCCGATACTGCAACTTGGCGTCAAGCAGGTTGCCCCACATCGCCACGCCCTTGTCCCGCGTTCCGCCAAACGGGGTGTAGGCCAGATTCTCGGAGCGATCCATTGTAAGGGGCTCCAGGCAGGCTTCCAGATTCTCGCGAGAGAAGGTGTTCTTGAATTCGCCGATAATGAAACGCAATTCATCCGTGTAATCGAAAGTGAGATAACTATCGCGGAAGTAAACCTTGTTATCGGCACCCGGGTTGCCGCCGCCTTCCAATTGCGCGTAAAAACCGATGTAATCGTTGAACTGCCCGGAAAACGCCAGCCGGTTGCGGCGAAGAAAGAAATCTGTCTGGCTCACCCGGTTATTGGCGCTGTAATCGACATTTTGCGCCCAAGCCTGCAACGCATAGGTAAAAGTCAACGACCCCTGTTCGCCAAACTGTATGGTCGGGCCCGCCAGAGCCACCGGCGCAGCGCAGGCCAAACCGATGCCGCCCAACAGGGCGCCCCATGCTTTTCTTTTCGCTATAAATGCATTCAATCTCATCTTATTTGCTCCCGCTGGTTATGGATTTGTAAGGTGCTTCGAACTTGCTGAGGTCGCCCTTGTGACAGCCGCCGCATAATTCGGCACCGCCTCGGGGGGACTTAACCATTTGGGCGTGCGCCAAATCTTCTTTCATCAGACGCGGATTACCCTTGTGGCAGCCGACGCAGGAGTTATTGACCTTCTTGTGCTGGGTATGCCAAGGAGCTTTTGCTTCGTCCATATTGGGCGCACCGGCACGCTTTCCATTGTGGCACTTGAAGCAGCTGGACGCTCCCATGCCGCAAGCATTCGCCAGCGCAATGGGCGACACCTTGCTCAATCCGTCCTGCAGCACTATCAAGGATTCCGACCCCCAGCCTGCTGCATGCACTTCAACCGGCTCGGCCGCCCTTTCGTTGCCGGCCAGCCAGGCAACGGCAACACCGAGAAAAGTAAATATCGCACTTGCCCGAAGCAGCTTCTTAAACGACCCAGATTTATTTCCGATCCTCATTTGTATTTCTCCTGGTTGGTTGCGTAGAATCTTTCTCCGGCAGATCTTGGGTAGCCTGCTCTTTGCCCTGCAATCGATCGAGAAGCGATTGTGCCATGCCGCGCCTGATTTCCTCTTCACTCAGACCCGAGGCACACATGCACACCGGACCCTTGGCGCGGTATTTCAGACGCGGCTGGGTTTCTGCGGCTTCTGCGGCTATCGCGCTGGTTGCAGCCAACGATAGCATAACCATCATAATCCCGGTACAGCACTGCAATAGCACTCTGCTCATACCGCCCTCGCCTCTCAGTTCACAAAATACTTAAGCATGTTGTGTGCCAACACAAAACATACGATGCGTCAATAAGTTACATTTCTTTAGCGGGCAAACTTTATTGCACTATCCGCTTTGCAAGGGCGTATGTTTCATAATGCAATCAGGGTTCTGCCAATACGCGCAGCGCAGTGAACCGTGCCGCCGCCGCTTCCTCTATTGCGGTTTTCAGCAACCTCCTGGATTCCCCGGACATCGCAACATTAGCCATGCTGTAGCTGAACATGCGCTCGTAGTGCTCCCGTGGCGCCACATCCACCCGCAGTTCCACATTCCATCCCGGACGCAGTGGCGCCTTGAATTCATGTGCGTAGCGACGGCTTTCTCCTGCCGGGATACGGGTGTCGAATTCCTCCTGCTTGATATCGACATCTGCTTTCCAGCCGATAACGTCGCGCGCCAACTCGACATCGGGTACACCGGGCTTGCGCAGAGAAAGCACCAGGTCAATCTTGGCAACCATGTAGGTGGGTAGATGATGGCCCGCACCCTGGTTTCGTGCAACCACCTCCGCTCGGTATTTGCCTCCGTCCAGCCTGGTCAGCTTCAATTCAACGGCCAGCGCCTTGCGCACCATTTCAGGGTCGTGAATGCCTCGCCACAGGTGTTTCCGGCCCGGCATATGGCAGGACTGACAAGGCTGTTCAGGCGCAAAGGAACTGCTTAACCATTGCCGGTAAGTGTCCTCTCGCAACTTGCCCGCCAACGAAGGGCCTTGCTCCGGGAACTGGTGGCAGTGGGCGCAAAAACGGCTGTCCTGAAATGCGCTCGATGCAACAAATCCGTCGTGCGGTGCATGACCGGTCGGCATGTTGCGCGGCTGCGGCGGCCCGTAGCGCCGATGCCTGCGCACGTGGCAAGCCGCGCATACCAAGCCGCTGCTATCCAGATGTGGTGAGACATAGGCGGGCAGAGGCGAGGTTGGAGCATTTTTCCAGCCGCGGGCACGGGCGACCAGCGCCTTCTGCTCGGCCAGCGGGGCATGGCAACGCAGGCAACGATTGGTTTCTTCTTGGCCGAGCAACTCGAATTGCCAGAGTATGCCCGCCCCCATAGTATGGCTGTGCAGCGCGCCTTGCCACTGCCGGTACTGCTCGGCATGGCAAGCCCCGCAAGCCTCGGGCGCCAGCGAGGCTTCAAGCGAACCAAAGCCGGCCGGCGGCTCTCCCTGTGGCACCAGTGGATCGCTCCAGTGTTTTGCAAGGAAGCTGTCAACATCGGGCACGGCAGGCGGTTTCTGGCCGCAACCGGCCAGACCGAGCAACATGCCTGTGACAACCAGCCAAAACAGCAGCCGTAACCGACTATTGAGACCGGGCAAGCCCATTACATGCAATTTCATGTCGGCATCACAAATAAAAAAGGCCCACGAAAATCGTGGGCCACAAGTTTGCGGGGTTTTATCAGCCGCCGCAAGGGTTGCCTGGCAATCCACCACCGCCGGCTGAAACTGCCTCTCCAGTCTTGTAACCTTTGTCCGCATTCACGATGGCATTTGCGTTACTGGAATGCGGGTTGGTAATGGTGCGTGCATTGACCAGAGTATTGCTTGTGGCCGGGCGCGAGAAGGACACGACATCGCTGCGCCACGCTGAATTAGCCGGCAGGATGTAATCGCCGTTCTTGTCGGTTGTGTAGGTCAGCGAGCTCCACTCGATCATCGCACCATCGTAGAAGCGGGTCGGCTTGCCGAGGATCACCGCACCGACGACGCCGGTAATCATCGCACGGAAAGTCGTCTCGCAATAAGTGTAGATGGTATCGCCTTCCTGGTAAGCGTTGCCTTGGCCGACCGGCGCATAATTCGAGCCGACGAAGCCAACCCCTTGGGCATTGGTGCCGCCCGCCAGCAAGCTGGCGAGTTGCGCTTTGGGCAAGTAGCTGAAGCCCTTGGTGGAATCCAGCAGGCGCGTGAACTGCAGTTGCAGCGTGCCCCACGGGTGGCCTTGGCGCGCGCCGCCGTTCTGGAAGCTCCACATATAGTTGTTCGGATTGAGCGGCGCACAGTACGCGGTTGTACACGCCTGGCTACCGGTGGTATCCGAATCGGTATCTTCGCCGAGCTCAACCATTTGGCCGGCGCTGTACTGGCCGAGGTTGCGCGCATCCCAGATGAACACACCATCGTTCAACACGTTAGCGTCGCTCGACGGTATTATTTTCAGCATATCATCCAAAGTGGCCTGCAATTGGGTATTGTCGATCGCCAGACTCTTGACGGAAATGGTGCCGCTGTTGGGTGCCACGCTCGCGTCTACCTGGAAGTCGCCAGCGGTCATGCCATTGGCGTTGATCCACTGGTTGCCGCCGTTAAGAATGGCCAGGTTGGCCTTGTCCACGCCCCAATAGCGCAGGGCGTACCAGATACGACCTTGGCCCATGGCGTTGGTGGTACTGCCCTGACCCATGGCGACGACGATCATGTCGTTTCTCGGGTCGATGTTGTATTTTTTCAGCAGCGCATCCACGGACGCGCCGTCCGGCACCATGCTCGTGGTTTCGATGACACCGTTACTACGCGTCTGCACCCATTCGCTCGACGGCGACAGGTAAGTGAACACGTTGGTGCCATTCGGTTTGATATATTCCGTACCCGCCGTTGTGCCAGCAGATACCTGCAGGATAACCAGCTTGCCACTAATGCCAACAGGCCGTTGGTTAGCCCAGTCGTCCTTCCAGCGCTTGAGAGTCGCTGCGGTAACTAAGCCGTTGACGTTGACGTTGTAGTCGTCAGCCGATACCTGCGCAATTTCTGCAGGAGCATTGACCTTAAACACCACCCCATTTACGCTGTTGTTGCTACTGCCCCCACCGCTGCAACCGCCAAGCAGCGTGCCTGCCGCCAAGACGGCTGTTGCTGCTAGTCTCATGTCGATTCGATATTGCATAGCTGACCCCTCCAGTTAACCACCATTACACCCAGGCGAATGCGCCTACTTTTCTACTCCAAATTTCAAAAACCCGAGCACCGCAACAAATTGCTAGGCCTTGACCACGACGGGAAGTACGTCGCCTTCAAGCTTGTCCAGCAAGGCCGAGTAATCGCCCGCCATGAAATGCTCTTGCACCTCTGCGCCAGCCCGGCGCAAGGCTCCGGCCAGTTCCGGCAATGCTGCCCGATCCGCGTGTGGATGGATGAGCAGCACCTTTTTCTTTTCGCTCATACGAAATACACCATGTCGCTGTTGATAATCCGCTCCGCCAGGCCATCCATGTCCCGATCCAGACGCGCCAGCGGCACTTCGACGAACTCCAGGGCTTCCAACTGCTCGGCAGCTTCAGGCGCATCCGGCATCTCCCCCCAGACGGCAACCGTTACCTGATCGTCCAGCAGGGTAAGGCCTGTGGCCATACGCAGTGCTTCTACCTTTTTGCTGATCGGCACCACCAATATACGTTTCTGTGCATTCATGCCGGCTCCTCAGAAAACCAGTACCTTGTCGCAGAGCCGCGCCAGTTCTGCATTCTGTGTCTGGCCGCCGACCACGATCCGGTCGGCCAAAGCAGAAATATCGAAAGCGCCGCCAGCATATTTTTTGGCGCTATGCTCGCACAGCGCAACGCTGTTTGGCCTGGCCTGCGCGCGTTCGACAAAACCGGCATCGGCCAGCAACATCACGCCCGTATCGGTAAGAAAACATTTGGTTTCCCACTCCCTTGCACGCGCCGCATCAATCAGGCCCGTCGCAATGGGCAGATAGGCGGCATCGGTCACCACGATTCCCAGTTTCATCGGTCAAGTCTTCCTGATTTTCCAAACAAAATTGCCGCCCTCATCATCGCGCTCGAACACATCGTTGCCCTCTGATTCGCACATTGCCACGATAGACTCACCCGAAGATGGATTATCGAACACCAGGGTCAACACGTTACCGCTCTCCAGCTTTTGCAGCGCTTTCTTCGTGTACATTTGCGGGTGCGGGCAGGAATAGCCGGTCACGTCAAGCCGCCATTCGCCATCACCGGTCTGCTGAAAACTCATTGCCATCTTAACTCTCCTTTTGATTCATTATTGCCGATGCCGCCGCAATTGCCAGCGTCGCCGCATCACAGGCCGCAGCCACCTTCGCGCGACATCTTCCAGTCCATCCAGCGGGTGAATACTTTCACGCCCACATACCCTCCTCCCACCATGCCGAGCAGGAATATCCAGCCACTGGGGTCGCCGTTGGTCACTGTAGCAAAAAAAGCGCCGATGTTGCAGCCCATTGCCAGGCGCGCGCCGATGCCCATGAAGATACCGCCGGCGATTGCGAAGGCAGCCGTTTCCAGGGTAGGGAATTTCCACTTGAACTCGCGCCGGGCCAGCGCCAGCATGGCGGCGCCCAGAATAATCCCGATCGACATAAAGCCGGGCGCATTCAGCAGAGGATTGGGCAGCCCGTTATCCAAACCGAAGAAAATACTGTCCATCATGCTGAACCCGAGCTTGTCCAGCACCCATCCGCCCCATTGCGCCTCCTGGGTGGTGATATACCAGTAACCGGGGTCAAATACGGTGTCCTGAATCGACAGGCCCTGGGTGTAACCCATGGCGGTAAGCAGCTCGCCGAAGTTGAATATGTCATAGTACTCGCGCAACACGCCGGTCACCCACATGTGCAGACCCGCCAAGACACCCAGACCAGCGCCGGCGATGGCGGTATTTTTGGAACTGATGCACATGGACCACATGCCGGTCAGTTCATCGGAGAAAGCAAGATTGGTTTTGCCGCTCTTGCGCAAGTAACCCTTGCGATAATAAAAAACGTACAGCGCGACCAGTATTGCCAGCACGGGCAGGATAGCATTCAGAAAAGTGTTGACGAACAGGGTTGCTGCGACTGATTCTGCCACGCCCATGGACTCGGCCAGGGTCTGCCCTTTCAAGTCCCAGATATAACCGGCGGTAAACAGGTCGAACCAACCCTGGGTAACCGTCAGCGATTCCGGCATATCTTTGGCGGCAGCGGATTCGGTCCATGCCGCTGGCGTTAATCCGTCCAGCCAGCCACCACCCGTAACGACCAGTGCCTGGGAAAACGAAATGGAAAAAATGACCAGCGCCGAGTTGAGGTTGCCCTCGCCCGCCTTGTAAAGCGAACCCGAAGCGCACCCCCCGGTAAAGACAAATCCGAACCCGAAAACAAGGCCGCCAATCAGGACATGCCAGCCGAGCGAATGCGCGTGAAAGGTGCTGTAACCGCTCAGTGTAACCAGCGCGGCAATAAGCGCATAAAGGGCAACTGCAATCATCATGCCGACCGCCATGCGCGGCACTCTCACAGCGAACAAGTCCCTCACCGCCGCTGCCATGCAAAAACGGCCATATTGCAAAAGAATGCCGTAAGCCACACCAAACCACACGTAGACGAGCAAATACAGAAAGCGCGTATCGATAGACAACGCACACAACGAACCCGCTGCAACAGCCAGCAAAATGGCTGCCGAGTATAGCTTGTGGCGATGCTGGCCCATCCAGCTTGCATTGCCCATTGTGGCTGCCTTCGCATTCACGGTCATAAATCTCCATGCCCTTCTATTCGTCAGTCACTATTGAACTGCACATCCCTTGTTTCACGCAAACCCCTTGCGTAAATAAAGCCGCCAGCAATCCCGCTCCCGCAGCGTCAACAAGTGCGAGCAAAGCAAAGCTTCCGCCAAAAAAGGAAACGCCTCCACCGCTGCGGGGTTATCGGACACAATCTCGACTACATCCCCCTCGCCGACCTGTGCAAGTATTTTTATGATCAGCAACTGCGGTCGAGGACATACTGCCCCCATGCAGTCGATCACACAAGCCACATGCACCCGGCCAATGCCGGGCAAATCTTCCTCCCGCGCCAGTGACGGCTCATGCTTGTCACCACGACCAAACAACCCGGTCAACCACTCCATGATTTCCTCGCTACATACTTGAGTAGTCGAGTTTAGCGAAGCACAAGCCATGCCAGTGCTTGCTTAACACAATTAATCAATCAGTTATAAAAAACCACAGCAACTAACCTGCGAATAAATTGCAATCCGCTTTCGCGCGAACTGTATCAAGTGGCTTTTTGCAATGCATGAATGAGGCGCGCATGCCTGACCGCAATCGCTTGAGCGCCTCGATGCCAAAATTCTCCCCGTAGCCTGCCCAATAAATAAAATCCGGCGCAACTTTCAGCGCCAATTGTGCGACAGCACTGCGCAAGTTGTCGGCCTTATTCGGCGATGCCGCACTGTCACCAGGCATTGTTTATGGCGGTAAACCTTATCGAAGGAGACGGGCATCGTTCAACTGTGTTTTCCAAGTTCAAGGTTTCTTTTCTGGACGAAAAAATGGGGATGGTAACAAACCCATCCCCATCCCAAACCTGCCCATTGCGAGGGTAGGTTGCTTGTTCAGCTTGCTACGAAACGTGGCTGCACTGCGAGGCCGGAGTGCGGGTGTCCATGTTGCGGCCACGGTTGATGTGGTCGTCGATTTCGCCCGCGCATCCGGCCATGCGGCCGAACAGGAAGGCGGTGAACGCCGCCATTTCCATCGAGCTTTCGCTGAACTCGCCCTTGCGGTAGCGCGACCACAGGAGCTTCAGCAGCATCGCGGCGATGATGGCGTCGATGTTGACGCAGAATACGTTGCTGGTCACACCGTTGTCGTACAGGGCCTGTACCAGCGTCCGGTAATAGTCGTGGAAAATGTTTTTCTCGCCGCGTTCGGCGAACAGATCGGCGATGTAAACCTCGCGTGGATCATAGTTGACCGATTGCCCCTTGAACACCGGATGGTTGACGCCTGGGATGCTGCGAACCGGCACGCCGAGCGCCTTGTTGGATTTCTTTTCCTTGTTGAAGGCCAGCGCAAATTCCGTCGCCATCGCCTTGAGGTCGAGGCCGTGATTGGCGGTGCTGGCATCGGCCAAGGGCGTGCCCTTGAAGCTCTCGATCAGGAACTGGATGCCTTCGTAGCCGTTGCCGCCGTGGGCGAAACCGGTGTGGGTCAGGAAGCCGATCATGCCCTTGTTGATCTGTACGCGCTCCGGCGATTCCGGTCCGTCGGCGGATACCGCGCCCTTGCAGCCCTGCGCCGAAATGGTGCCGACGCCGTTGGAGATAATCAGTCCCAGCATGACCTGGAACGGGAACAGGCTCGCCTCCGTCGGGCGCTCGCCCAACAGGGAGAGGTAGGCCAACTGGGTAGTGGTCCAGGACTCCAGCATTTCTTCGTTGCTGATGCCCCAGAATTTTCCCGGCTGATGGTTCTTGCTATCGGTCGATGCGCCGATGATGGCCGAGAACAGGTGTGTATACCAGGGCATGTTGCGCACGGTCAGCTTGGAGATACGCTTGCGGATCAGCGGTTCCCATGCGATGGTCGTGGTCAGTGCGGCGACTACCGCATCCGTGCTCGGATGGCCGTTCAGGCTGCGCAGGTAACGCACGAACACCGACTTGCAGCCGCGCTTGTCGAAGGCCTTGAGCATCGCTTCGGCTTGCGCGTCCGGCGCTTTGCCCAGCAAGGTGGCGAGTTGTTCCGGGGTAGCCGTGGCGGGATTGATTTTGGCCTGCTCGTCGTCGCCGGTCAGCAAGCCGGAGTGGGCAAACAGTTCGACCAGCGTGTCGGCGGCCTTGCGTGCCGCGTCGATGCGTTTCGGCCCGAGCAGCGCGACTGCCGCGCTGATCGCCGTGTTGGGGGAGTTGCCCGCTTCGCGCGCCGCATCGGCGGCGGCCAGCATGGCTTCGCCGTGCAGGTTGACCCGCGCCGCCACCGCGATATTGAACAGGGCGTTGTCGTTGGCGTCGTTGAGCTCGCGCACCAGCGCCATGCACAGGTTGGATTCCAGCGGCTGCTTGGCAGTGTCCAGGATGGAGATGTTGTTGACCTTGGTGACCTGGGTCTTGGCATCCATCACCGAGCTTCCCGAGCAGTCTTTCATCGACTGGCGCGGGAAAATCGCGCCGACGTTTTTGAGCAGCTCGGTGATCTGTACGTCGTAGGGCGACATCGCCGTGACCACGGGAATGCTCAACGCGGCGGGAAGCTTCAACCCCTGGTCGTCGCCGAACCATGGCTTCAGTTCCAGATTGCCTTCCGGCGCGAAATCTTTCTCGATGCCATTCAGTTTCATCACCGCGGTCAGCGCCAGCGGGATGTGGGAAATATTGGTGACCACCGCGCCTTTTTTTGAACACACCGGATTCTCCGGCGTGAACAGGTCGCTCACCCCGAATTTGTCCATGAACCATTTTTCCTTGGCACGCGCATCGTCGCCCGATCCGGCAATGGCGCCGGCATGACCCACGGCGCGTGTCAGGTTCGCCTTCCAGCGACCGACCACACAGGCTACCACCGGCTTTTCAAAGACGACATTCTGTTCGTAGTAACCGCCCGGCTCGGAATACAGCACCGCCGCCTTGGTGCGCGAATCATTCGCCATGGCGAAGGCGAACTCCGGGGCGGCGTAGTTGATGTAGATGTCCTTGCCGCTGGAAACCAGCGTCGTCGTTCCCCATCCGCCGATCGACAAATAGTTGGCGATGGTGGTGGTGAAATTGCCGGAATTGGAAAAGATCGCGACCGAGCCCTTGCGCAAAGTCTCCGCAGGGTTGTCGCCGCCCAGCGCACCGCCGATGCGCACATTGTTCCAGGAATCCGCCACACCCAGACAGTTGCCACCGAAAATATCCACGCCGCGCTGCTGGCCGAGCGCGCGTATCTCGCGGGAATCGTGCACCGATATTTTCTCGGTGAGGATGATGACCTTTTCGACATCGGGGTTGATGCGGATCAGTTCGGCGACGCCATCGCGCACGGCGGAGGGCGGCAGGTAGACCACGCCGACGTTGAATTTGTGCCCGGCCTCCATGCCTTCGCGCACGTTGTTGTAAACGGGGATGTTGCCTGCTGGCGTCTCCAGCACTTGCCCGCGGCGACCGGGGGAGGTGCCGAACACGATGTTGCCTCCCGAATAGGCGTGGCTGACCGGGGTCACGGCACGCGATTCGTTGCCCATGATGTTGAGCACGCAGATGCGATCCTCGCGGGTCGCAATATCGGCCAGAGAGCGGATGCCGACAAAATATTTAAAACTCTCGATACCAGGCTTTCTCATTGCATTCACCTTTGCTAATTATTCAATTCGTAGGGTGGGCACGTTTTTGTGCCCACGCTGACAGATTTAATCGTTGGTAGGCGCGTGGACACAAACGACGTGCCCACCCTACGCATATCACGCGTCGGCTGGCAGGCCCAGCAATTTCGCCACTTCGGCGCGACCGCCGCTCTTCATCCAGCGATCCGCTTCCTGCGCGTAATTCACCACGTCGGTCATCGCGGAGTCGAAGCCGAAAATCCGGTAGGGGATGCGCAACGAATCGCACACATCCTTGAACACGCCCATGCCGCGTATCACGTTGGGGCCGCCGCGACCGATCACCACATACAGCGGCGTCGGGCCGTGTTCGCTGAAATAATCGCGCAGCGCGTCGGCCATCGCGCGGAACGTGACAAAGATGTCGGTGTTGTTGGCCTTGCCGCCGATGATGAACAGCACATTCGACTGCTTGAGATAATACTTGAGGGAGATGCGCATCACTTCGTACATCTTCTCGTAGGGCGGGTTGCCGCCGAAGTCGGAAGAGATGATGGCGTCGTTGCCCAGCACTTCGGTGACCAGCGAATTCGCGCCGCCGCCAAAGGTTGGGGCGAGGATAGTGCCCTTGTCGTTGATCACGTAAACGTCGCTCTGCCCCTGATAGGTGCGCAGCTCGTTGATCTCCTGTTCGAAATCGTTGGCCTCGGTAACGAAAAGATCGACCGGCAGGTTCAAACGGTTCATGCGCGGATCATCGCGATCGAAGCCGCACTTGAAGTCGCAGGCTACCGGAATCAGCGAGCCGGATCTGCCTTCCATCATGCGGATCGGGTTGAGTTCCAGCGTGGACATGCCGTAGTGGTGGTACAGATCCCACAGCTTCGGCAGATGCTGCACCAGCGGCGACACAATCTCGCGCGGCGCGCCCAGATCGGACAGCGCATTGGAAACGATGAAGGACTTGAGCCCGGTCAGCGGGTCGAACGGGACTTCGATGATCTGGGTCTTGTCCAACTCCTCGATGTCCATACCGCCGTGATGGGTGAGCGTCATGACCGGCGCGCGGTAGCGGGTCGAATCGGTGATCGAAAAATAAATCTCGTGCTTGGCCGGAACGGCACCCTCGAAGGTGACCCCGCGCGACTTGTACATGACCTCGCCAACTTTGTATTCGGCAAAGTACAGGCGCTCTTTCTCGGCCAATGCCGACTTCAGATCGCTGGCGCGCCCGATCAGCCCGGACTTGCCTTTCTTGCCGATGCCGCCCTTGAAGATGGGCTTGACGAAGACCGAGCCACACTTTTCGATCAGGCTGTGGATATCGTGTTCGCTGGCTTCCGGCCCGAGTACTTCGGAGGCCGGAAAATCGACGATCTTGAGCAGCCCTGCTCCATGGAGCATTCCACTGATATTCATAACTTCATTACCTCTTTTATTATCAAATTTGTAACTACTAAGGCACTGCCACTTTTCTCCTTCCCCCTTCCAGGGGGCCGGGATGGGGGTAGAAAGGTGGGGTATTAAAGACACTTTGCGATGATTCCACCCTTCCACCCCCATCCTAACCTTCCCCCTTCCAGGGGGAAGGGACTGACGTTGTGGTTATTTTCGAGCACCCTACTGTTAATATTCCGCAGGCAGGTTTTTCAGCACCGCCCACGAATAGACCGGACCCTTGACGCACACATAGTCTTTGCCGACGTTGCAGCGGCCGCATTTTCCGATGCCGCATTTCATCTTGTTCTCGATGGTCGTGTAGATCTGCTCGTCCTTGAAGCCGAGATTGTTCAAGTTCTGAATCACGAATTTGATCATGATCGGCGGCCCGCAGGTAATCGCGATGGCGTTGTCGGGTATCGGGTCCTTGTCCATCACGGCTGCCGGGACAAAACCGCAGTAGCCGTTCCAACCTTCCTCGGCCTTGTCTATCGACAAATGCACATCGACGGATTCGCGCAGCTTTTCGAGTTCCGTGCGATACATGATGTCGCGCGAGGTGCGCCCGCCGTAGAACACGGTGATGTTTTTGAAGTTGGCGCGCTGCGCCACCGCCGTGGTAATCACCGGCCAGATCGGCGCCAGGCCGCAGCCGCCGCCGATGAAATACAAATTTTTCCCGCGCCAGTCGTCCACCGGAAAGCTGTTGCCGTAGGGGCCGCGGATACCGATCACATCGCCCACTTCCAGTTCATGGAAGGCGGAACTCACCCGCCCCACGCGCATGATGCTGAACTGCTTGTATTCGCGGATCAGCGGCGAGGAGGCGATCGAAATCATCGATTCGCCGCGACCGAAAATAGACAGCATCGCGCACTGGCCGCACTCGTGGTCGAACAGCTTGCCGTCCACGGGCTCGACGCGGAAAGTTTTAATGGAGCGCTCGCCTACCACCTCTTCTTTGATGTAGGCGACTCTGGCCAGTTGCGGAAGATAGATGTTATCCGGCATGTTCGGTTACCTTGTTGACGACGGTGACGATATCGATACCCACCGGGCATTCGCTGACGCAGCGACCGCAACCGGTGCATTGATGCGTCCCGAAATTCTCGTGGAAGTACTGAAACTTGTGGTTGACCCGCTGGCGCAGCCGCGCGCCGGTGTTCTCGCGCGGGTTGTGGCCGGACGAGTGCATGGTGAAATCGGGGAACTGACAGTTGTCCCAGGTACGCACCCGCTGGCCGCTCAACGGTGCCTTGTTGTGCACTTCGTCGTTGATGTCGAAGCAATGGCAGGTCGGGCACAGGAACGTGCATATGCCGCAGCCGATGCAGGCGCGCGCCATTTCTTCCCACAGCGGCGAATTGAAACTTGCCTTCAGCTTGGCCGGCGCGCCGTCCGGGTCGTTAATCTTGCGCTGCGGATAAGCCACCGCATCGGCATGGGTCTGCTTCACCTGCTTCTGGTCGGCGGCGGACGGATCGGCAAAAATCTTCCCGCCTGCCGCCATCATCGCCTTGCCCGTTTCGGTAATAGCCTTCACGAAGTAGCGGTCACCCAGGTCGGTCATCTGTACGTCGAGGCCGTCGGTCGAAACCGGCGAGCCTCCGACTGACAGGCAGAAGCAGTTCGGGCTGGGCGGCTTGTTGCAGGCCAGGCCCACGTAGGCAATGTTCTTGCGGCGCGAAGTGTAATATTTATCTTCGACATGGTCGTTGAACACCTTGTCCATGCGCGGCACGCCCCGCCCGTCGCACGGGCGCACGCCGAACACCGCGTGGCGCTGCTCCTTCGGCATGATCTGCGTCAGGCGCGGCGCTTCGCCCTTGATCTGTTCGAACGAGAAAAATATCTCGCGCTGCGGGAAGGCAAACTCCTTGGGCGACTGCTTGGTGTTGGGATGATCGAGCCTGACCGTGCCGTTGGCCGGCTGATAGGTCCAGATACCCTCTTCCAGTGCCGGGGTATGAACTTCCCACTCATCTGGTGAATTGGCAGTCAGCGCGGCAACCCAGCCGTCGATCTGCTTCTTGTCTAGAATTTTTTCCATGCTGTTACCTGAAGGCTATTTATCTGATGAAATCGCCGGGATCGCTATCGAGGAAGGAGGCGACCAGCGATGGCCCTCCGATACTCGCCCCTGGCTCATAGCCGTATTTTTCGCGGGCTTCCCGTTCCATTTTATTGTTGAGCATCCGGATCGGCACATTGACCGGGCAGGCGCGCTCGCATTCACCGCAATCGGTGCAGCGTCCGGCCAAGTGCATGGCGCGCGTCATGAGATAGGTGATATTTTCGGAACGCGTCGCCGAGCGCTCGATCCAGCGGATGCGGTTGGCTTTTTCCTCTGCCGAGGTTGCCGGAGTGACCGGGAAAGTGATGCTGTCCACCACGCATTCTTCGCAATAGCACATCGGGCACACCGAGCGGCACGCGAAGCAGCGCATGCAGCGGTCGAAATGGCGGCTCCACGCATCCCAACGCTCGCCGGCGCTCTGCGCTTCGAAGCGCGTCAGCGCGGCAAACGGCTCCGCCAGTTGGCGTCCGGTCTTGTCTTCGCCATGCACCACGTTGTGCTCTTTGGGATAAGGGATACGGCATTCCAGGCAGCGATCCGCCATCACCTCGCGAGCCGGCAGGCGCTTCTCGCCTGCTGCGGTGGTGAATACAAAATCATCGCCGTCGAAGGCGGCATCGGTAGCCTGCACGCCGTTCAGAAGCGGAGCCAGCTTGCGCTCGTCCACCACTCCGGTGCCCTCGCAGGACACGCCGATGATGTACACATCTTCGCGCTTGAAATAGTGTTCCTGCAGCAGCACCACGATGGAGCGCGCATCGCAGCCCTTGGCGACGACCGCGATGGGCGCGTTCGCAGTTTTGCGGATGTGTGTCAGAAATTTGCGATCCTCGACCAGATACAGTGAAAGATTATGGAAGCAGGTCGGATCCCACACCAGCTCGCTGGCCTGCTCGGGATCGGTGATAAAAGCGGGCTCGGCGAGCATCCCGCGCGTGCCGCGCCGGTAACCGATGACGGCGCGAACTTCGCCCTTCGCGAGCATGTCCCTTGCCGTATCGCGAATGTCCTGGATATTAATCATGTGCTGACCACTTTCTTGAGCTTGTCTTGCGGCCCGAGCTTTTCGATGTCATGAACGAAGTCGGTGACGACCTTGGCGAACTTGGCGCCCTCTGCCGCCGACACCCAGGACATGCGGAAACGATCCGGTTCGAGGCCGATGAATTTGAGCAATTCCACGGTCAGGTGCATCTTGCGCCGCGCCAGGAAATTGCCTTCGATGTAGTGGCAATCGCCAATATGGCAGCCCGATACCAGCACGCCGTCCGCCCCCTTATTGAAGGCCGACAGGATGTACATCGGCGACACGGCGCCAGTGCATGGGATAGTGATCGGCGTCGCATTGGCCGGATACTGGATGCGCGAAACGCCCGCCAGATCGCTGCCCGCAGACGAGCACCACTTGCACAGGAAGGCGACGATTTTTGGTTCAAAATCAGCTTGTGGTTCAGACATCTGTTTTCCCTCTATCAAACTAGCTGTAGGTCGGGTTAGGCGCGGTTCTTTGCGCCGTAACCCGACGCATGTGCCGATCATGTCGGGTTACGCGATAAAACCGCTAACCCGACCTACAATTTTCTCTCAAGCCAGGCACGCCTCGATCATTTCGTGGATCTGCAACTGCGTGACGTTCTTGACATCGACGGCGGCGCGCAGACAGGTGGCCGCGCAACTGCCGCAACCTTCGCACAGCGCCTCGTTCACGATCGCCTTGCCGTTTTCCAGGCGGATCGCGATAAACGGGCAGGCATCGACACACATCCCGCAACCGGTGCAATGCGAAGGGCGCACCTTGGCGATCAGCGGCGAGCGGCTGAGCATCGCCTGCGACAGCAGCGCGATCACCTTGGCGGCCGCCGCGCCCGCCTGGGCGACCGTCTCTGGAATATCCTTGGGAGCCTGTGCTGCGCCCGCCAGATAAATGCCGCCTGTGACGCTCTCTACCGGCCTGAGTTTGGGATGCGCCTCGGCCAGGAAGCCGTCCTTGTCGCGACCGATCTTCAGCGTCTTGGCGATTTCCACGGTGCCCTTTGACGGCACCATCGCCAGTGCCAGCACCACCATATCGGCGTCGATTTCCACGTTCTGCCCGGTCAGGGTGTCGGTGCCCATCACCTTGATCTTTTCGCCCTTGCGGTAAAGCTTGGAAACGCGGCCGCGCAGGTAGAGGGTATCGTCGTCCTCCATGGTGCGCTGCACGAATTCCTCGTAACCCTTGCCGCCGGAACGGATGTCGATGTAGAACACATAAGCGCGTCCATCCGGGACATGCTTCTTGTACAGACGCGCGTGTTTCGCGGTGTACATGCAACAAATTTTGGAACAGTAGGCGCAATGCTTCGCGGGGTCGCGCGAGCCGACGCACTGGATGAACACCACGTCCTTGGGTTCCTTGTGGTCGGAAGGCCGAAGAATATGACCATGCGTCGCACCCGATGCGGAAATCAGACGCTCGAACTGCAAGCCGTCGAGCACGTCCTCGACCTTGCCGCCGCCCATCTCGTACATATTTGCCTGGTCGTACAGGTCGAAACCGGTCGCCACCACGATGGCGCCGACGTCCTCGGTCACCGTCTGCGGCTGCATGTCGTAATCGATGGCGCCCGCCTCGCAGACGTCCTTGCACTTGCCGCACACGACCGGGTTCAGGCCCAGGCAGGCGTCGATATCCAGCGTGAAGCTGGCCGGGATGGCCTGCGCATAAGGGATGTAGATCGCACGCCGCGCGTTCAGGTTGAGCTCGTATTCGTTCGGCACCACCTGCGGGCAGACCTCGGTGCAGTGGTCGCAGATCTTGCACTTGTCGGGATCGACATAAGTGGGTTTCTTCAGCACCTTGACGCGGAAGTTGCCCACCGAGCCGGAGACTTCCTGCACCTCGCTGTAAGTCATCAGCTTGATCTTCGGGTGGCGTTTCACCTCGACCATCTTGGGCGACAGGACGCACTGCGAGCAGTCCAGGGTCGGAAAAGTTTCGGAGAGCTGGAGCATGCGGCCACCGATGGTGGCTTGCTTCTCGACCAGGATCACCTCCACGCCTGCATTGCCGATATCGAGTGCCGCCTGAATACCGGCAATGCCCCCGCCGATAACCATCGCGCGCCGCGTGACGGGAACCGCAATCGCATCCATCGGCTTATTGCGGTTGACGCGCCGCACCATGCTGCGCGAAATCTTGATCGCCTTCTCGGTACCCTTGGCCTTGTCGGCATGCACCCAACTGCACTGCTCGCGGATATTGGCGATTTCGCAGGTGAAGTTGTTGATGCCGGCGCGCTGCGCGTTATCGCGGAAAGTCTTTTCATGCAGGTTCGGCGAACAGCAGGTGACCACGACGCTGTCCAGCTTGTTGTCCTTGATCGCCTGAACCACCGATTCCTGGCCAGGCTCCGAACACATGTAGACATATTCCTGGGTAAAAGCAACGGTGCTTTCGTCGGCCATCTCCTTGGCCACACGCGCCACATCGACGGTGGCGGCAATGTTGGTGCCGCAGTGGCAAACGAAAACGCCGGTGCGCTTTTTGCTCATGACGCCTCTCCACCGTTATTCTGGCCACCGTTATTCTGGTCCATCATCTTCAGGCCATGCTCATAGCCCTTGTCGAAGGCCTTGATGTTGATTTTCAGGAAGCGGTCGGGCACCAGGCCGGGCAGCGCCTTCTTCATCGCATCGGCGGTAACCACGCCGGTGACTGCGGTAAAAAAGCCCAGCGCCACGAGATTGGTGAACAAACGGTTGCCCAGCTCTTCGGCATAGCGGGTTGCCGGGACGCGCATCAGGCGCAGATCAGGATGTTCGCCGCGCAATTTCACCAGCTCATGCTCGACGATCAGGGTTCCGCCCTTGGGCAGCTCGCTGTAATACTTGTCGTAGGCCTCCTGCGACAGCGCCATGAGAATGCTGGGCTGGGTGAGGTAGGGATACAGAACACGCTCGTCGGAAACCACGAGCTGCGCGGCGCAGGCGCTGCCGCGCGCCTCCGGGCCAAAACTCTGGGTCATGGTGGCGAACTTGTCGTCGTACAAGGCCAGTGCCTTGCCGGTGATCAGGGCGCAGCGAATGATGCCCTGACCGCCGAATCCCGAAAACCTGATTTCTGTTGTGCTCATGCGCTCGATTCCTACTTACGGTTTTTAAGACTTACGGGTCTTTTTAGGCGCGGCCTTGGCGACAACCTTGGTCTTGGCCGTTACCTTGGGCGCGACTTTTTTGACTGCCTTGGCCACTACTTTAGCCTTGACCGCCTTGGCAGCAACCTTCTTGGCCGGAGCCTTGGCAACCGCTTTCGTCGCCGACTTCTTCACCGGCTTGGCTTTGGCTGCTGCCGGCTTCGCTGGCTTGGCTTTGGCTGCTGCCGGCTTCGCTGGCTTGGCTTTCGTCGCCGCCTTTTTCGCTGGTTTGGATGATGCCTTTGCCGCAGCCTTCTTGACCGCTTTGGGGGCGGCAGCCGCCTTCGCGGGAGCCTTCTTCGCCGCGACTTTGGCGGGCGCTTTTTTAGCTGCTGCCTTGGCCGGAGCCGTCTTAGTTGGAGCCGTCTTAGCCGCAGCAGCCTTCATCACATCCTTGGCGGAAACCACCTTCACTGTAACCTTGGGCATGGAGACTGGCTGGGGCTTTGCGGGCGCAGCTTCCTGATGAGCTTCGGCATCGGCAGCGGCTTCCGTCGCAGCCTGCATGGCGGCGCGGCGCGCGGCGACTTTCTCCTGCTCGGCTTTTTCTTCGGCCTCGCGTTCGGGTATGGTCTTGCCGTAGAGCTGATAATCGTCACCTACCAGCTTGATAGCGCATTTGAGGGAAGCTTCCAGATAGGTAGGCTTGTTCTTTTCGACGAACTTGCCGACCACGATCTTGCCCTGGAAGTCGATATTGGTCTCACGCGTATCGACGCCATGCTTGAGGATCGAGTTGTCCTGATAATTCTGCAACTGATCGACGCCGTCGCCGAGGCGGTTGCGGCGCAGATAGAGCGTCGGGCAGGGCGAAATAATCTCGATGAAAGAGAAACCCTTGCGCAGCAGCGCTTCCTCGATCGACTGGGTGACGTTGCGCGAATGCATCGATGTCCAGCGCGCGATATAGGTAGCGCCGGCTGCATCCATCAGGAACGGCAGGCTGAACGGATATTCGTAATTGCCGTAAGGCGTGGTCGAGGCCATCGCCGAGCCTGGCGTGGTCGGCGTCACTTGCCCGCCGGTCATGCCATAGGTGAAATTGTTGTTGCAGATGACCACCAGGTCCATGTTGCGCCGCGCGGCATGAATCAAATGGTTGCCGCCGATACCGGCCAGGTCACCCTCGCCGCTGAACACCACCACCGTCAGTTCGGGGTTGGCCAGCTTGATGCCGGTGGCGACCGGAATGGCACGGCCATGGGTGGTATGCATCGAGTCAAAATTGACGTAGCCCGCCACGCGTCCGGTGCAGCCGATGCCCGACACCACAACCAGTTTTTTGGGGTCGATGCCGCTGCGCTTGACCGCTTCGGCAAAGGAGTTCACTTCGGAGCCAATGCCGCAACCGGGACACCAGATATGCGGCATCCGGTCCATGCGCAAGGTGTCGGCCATCGGGCTGCCGGCTTTGAATTTTTCGATTTCAGTACTCATAGCATTGCCTTTCTGATGGCGTCCAGAATAACCTCGGGATCATGCACCGCGCCCCCGCAGTGATTCACGCTGACGACCTTGCAACGGCCGCCCGCGTTGCGTTCCACTTCGAGCACCATCTGCCCGTAATTGATTTCCGGCACGACGATGGCCTTGACCTTGGCGGATATTTCGCGGATGCGTTTTTCGCAGAACGGCCAGATGGTGATCAAACGCAGCGAGCCGACCTTGATGCCTTCCTTGCGCGCATCCTGGATCGCTTTGACGGCGATCCTTGACGTGATGCCGTATGACACCACCACCACATCGGCGCCGTCGATCTGATCCTCGTCGAGAAGGATGATGTCGTCGGCGTTGCTGTTGATCTTTTCCATCAGGTGAGTCACGACGATCTTGTTCTGATCGGCGGTCATCACCGGATAGCCCCTTTCGTTGTGGGTCAGGCCGGTGACATGGAAGTTGTAGCCATCGCCCGCGCGCACCATCGGGTGGCCGCCCTTGCTGTCAAACTTGTAGGGGCGGCAGGCTTCTTTCGGGCCGCTGTAATTGTTGCGCGGCACCACCCTGATCTGATCGGCGGGCGGGATAACCACTTTTTCGTGCATGTGTCCGACGGTTTCGTCGGTCAGGATAATGACCGGCACGCGGTAGTATTCCGACAGGTTGAACGCCTCGATGGTGAGGTCGAAACATTCCTGTGGGCTGTCCGGGCACAGGGCGATGATCATGTTGTCGCCATGCGGGCCATAGCGCGCCTGCATCATGTCCTGCTGTGCAGTCAGCGTGGGCAGGCCGGTGGACGGGCCGCCGCGCTGCACGTTGGCGATCACCATCGGGGTTTCGGTCATGCAAGCCAGGCCGAGGTTTTCCGTCATCAATGAGAAGCCGGGGCCGCAGGTCACGGTCATGCATTTTTGCCCACCCCATGCCCCACCGATCAGCGCGGCGATGGAGGCGAGTTCGTCTTCCATCTGGATAAACAGCGCGCCGACTTCCGGCGCACGTTCGGCGAAACGCTCGGCGGCCTCGGTCGAGGGCGTGATGGGATAGCCGGCAAAAAACCGGCAGCCAGCAGCCAGCCCGCCTTCGGCGATCGCGTGGTCGCCATCCATGAAATGTGGGCCGGAATCGACCCCTTTGGGATCGGCTGCGACAGTTTGAGTCCCGCCATAACGCCCGCTAACGCGAGCATGAGTCTGCCCTGAAACTCCGCTTGGCTTCGTTTTCACTTTTGCGTTTCTCCTATGTTGTTATCTTCTACCCTGTTCACGAAGATGGAAAACTCCGGACAGATGAGCTGACAAAATTTGCAATCGGTACAGGCTTCCGGGTTCTTCGCATAAGGCGGATGGTAACCCTTGGCGTTATATTCCTTGGACATCTCCAGCACGCCGGTGGGGCAGAATTGCACGCAGAAAGCGCAGCCCTTGCACCAGGTGGCGTTGATGTGGACTTCGCCGCGTGTCGGCTTAAGGTCATTGAAAAACATGTTTCCTCCTTAGTCCAGTCCGCGCGCCTTCAGCACCGGCAGGGGGTCGATATGCTGAAGATCGAAGCGCAGCGCCGATTCGTCGCAGCCGAACGCCACCGCCATCAACTGCGTGAAGTACAGCACCGGCATGTTGTGAAATTCCGGATTGAGGCGCTTGGCGTCATCCTGACGGAAGTCCAGATTGAAGGCGCACAGCGGGCAGCTCACCACCACCAGATCGGCCTGTTCCTCATACGCCGAACCCATGATCTTGTCGGTGCGGTCGGCGATGATTTCCGGCTTATCGACCGTCTGGTAGGCGCCGCAGCACTCCATCTTGTGCGAGAACTCCACAGGCGTCGCGCCGAGGGCGCGGATCAGATTTTCCATGACCGACGGGTTTTCCGCATCGTCGAAAGCGACCTCTTTCGGGCGCATCAGCAGGCAGCCGTAATAGCTGGCGACACGCAAACCCTTGAGCGGCTTGGTCACCTTCTTCGCCAGATTATCGAAGCCGACGCGGTCGCGCAGGTATTCGAGCAGATGCAGGACTTCGACATCGCCCTCGTATTTGGTTTCTTCGAGGTACAGCAACTCGTTGATGGTCTCCAGCGCATCGGCGCGCTGCTGCACGTCGATGTTGGCGCGCTTGAGCGTGTTGTAGCACATCGCGCAGGACGTCATGAATTCGCTGGCCATGCCTTCAGTTTTGGCCTGCGCTTCCTTGACGCGGATCATGTTGGTGATCGGCGCCACGCGGTTCATGACGTTGTCGGAGCCCAGCGCATGCACCGTGCCGCAGCAGTTCCAGCGCTCCAGCTCCTCCACTTCCACGTCCAGCTTCAGCATCGACGAAACGGTGGAAACATCAAAGTTGGTGGCCTGGTTTTTCAGCGTACAGCCGGGATAGTAGGCGAGTTTCATCGGTTTATTTTCATTTCCCATCTTTTCATTTCCCATCAGGGGCGTCCCATCACGAGGTCAATTTACGCATGGCGCTGATCGTGGCGATGGGCGGCAATACGCTGCGCGCCTCCGGGGTCAGTGCCATGATATCGAGGTGATCGTTGCGCTCCACGCCGCCCAACGCCGCATTGCGCAGGGCTTCGATGACCTCGGCGATTTTTATGCCTTTCGGGCAACGCGAGTTGCAGGTCAAACAGGACACGCACATCCAGATGGCTTTCGTTTCCAGCAGTTGCTTCTGCATCCCCAGTTGCGCCATGCGGATCATCTGGTTGGGCAGTACGTCCATAAAGTTGGCCATCGGGCAGCCGGCGGAACACTTGCCGCACTGGTAACAGGCCAGCAACTTCTGGCCGCTGATTTTTTCAATCCGCGCCACAAAAGAACTGCCAGCATGAGTCGAGGTAATGCGTAGGGTAGTATCCATAGATTGCCCGTTCAGAACCTTCCATCCATGCGGAACTCAGGGGTGTCCAGCCATAACCCGACGTTCTGCAAGCTGTCCAGTTGCGCCTGCAGGGCGTCATATCTGGAACATTCCTCCTGAACCATCTTGTCGGCGAGCTTGACGATATCCGGATCGCTGACGTGCTCAGACATGCCTTTAAAAACATGGATGATGCGGCGCTGAAGTTCCATCGCCAAACGCACGGCTTGCGCATCGTCGACCAGCGCCGCATGCCCGCGATGGATGACGGCCGCTTCCATCTCGGCAATGACTTTCGACGGGTGTGCGTTCGCCGCTTCTTCGGCGGCAAGTTGCTGCCACAATTCCTGCCCCATCACTGCGCCGAACAGCGTGTGCATATCCTCGATGCGGTCCGACTCTTCTTCCGCAAACCGCAGGAACATGGCTTTTCCGCCCGGATTTTTGGTCATCTCGGCGGCATGGCGATAGAAATGTTCTTCGCCATACTCAAAGCTGAGCGCGGTGCGCGCCAGCTCGATTATCTTGTCGTCAATGTGCGTCATCAGCCTGACTCCGACGCCTCAAGCGCCAGACCTTTCATCATGCAGACGGTTGTGCAGCACCGATGTGCCGGGCAACTCATTATCGGCGCGCAGCAACTGGCGCTTCCTGACATCTTCGGGCGCGTAAGACGGCAGCAGCACCGGGGTCACCAGGTCGGTTTTCACGCCGGCATCCGCCAGCTCTTTCTCATATGAATCGAGGTGCGCCAGACTGAGCTTGCCGAGCTTGACCTTCTTGGCGTATTCGCCGGCATACTTGCCGGCGCGCCGCCCGAACACGTTGTAGTCGAGCACCGAATTGCCCATCAGCCGGTTGCGGCCATGCAGGCCGCCGCTGGCCTCGCCCGCCACATACAGGCCGGGGAGATCGGTTTCGCAACGCTCGTTGATTTCGATGCCGCCGTTCTGGTAGTGCAGCGACGGGTAGATCAGCATCGGCAGCTTGGTGATGTCGATGCCGTAGCGGATAAACTGGCGATACATCGCCGGGAAGTGCTTTTCGGTGTAACCCTCGCCGTGCAGCATATCGATCAGCGGTGAATCCAGCCACACGCCGACGCGCCCCGACGGTGTCGGAACGCCGCCGCCGTTCTGCACGCATTCGCGGATGATGGCCGAAGCCTCGATGTCGCGCGGCTCGCGCGGGAAGACGAACAGCTCGCCGTCCTTGTTGAGCGGCTGGCCGCCCGCGCCGCGAATCGCTTCGGTGACCAGGAAGCCGGCAATTTGCTCGGGGAACGAAACCCCCGTCGGGTGGTATTGGACGGAGTCCATATACATCAGCTTCGCACCCGCGCGGTAGGCCATCACCAGCCCGTCGCCGGTAGCGCCGTAGTGGTTGGTGGTGTCGTAACCGCGAATGTGCAGACGGCCATAGCCGCCGGTGGCGACGACGGTGGACTTCGCCTTGACGGTGAAGAATTCCTCGCTTTCCATGTCGTAGAGAACTGCGCCGGCGCAATGCCCCTTGTCGTCCATGATCAATTCCACGGCCGGCATGAATTCCTTCACCTCGATCATGTCGGGATGGTTGCGCACCTCGTCCATCAGCGTGCGCATGATCATCGCGCCGGTGTAGTCGCGGCAGGAAAGCATGCGCTTCCTCGATGTGCCGCCGCCGTGCATGGTCTTCAGCGAGCCGTCCTGTTCCTTGTCCCAGCAGACGCCCAAATCTTCGAGCCACTTCACCACGCCGGGGCCGTCCTCGGTCAGCGCCCTGACCAGCTCGGGTTTGTTCTCGAAATGGCCGCCGCCGATGGCGTCGAGATAGTGGCGCGTCGGCGAATCGGTGCGCGACACGGCGGCCTGCATACCGCCCTGCGACATCATCGTGTTGGCATCGCCCATGCGCAGCTTGGTGGCGATAATCGAGCGCAGCCCGTGCTCCTTCATCGCGACCAGCGCCGCGTTACAGCCCGCGCCGCCGCCGCCGATAATCAACAGATCGGTCTCGAAATCCGGTTTCTTGAGATCCACCTGATTGCTGCGCAACCAGGCATGCGACTCCAGCAGATCGGCCACTTCGGTGGTCAGCGACTCGTCGCGGTTGGGGCCGACGCGCACCTTGCGGCGGGCGCTGGCTTCAAAATCGGGGTGAAAACCCTCGAGGACGGTGCGGCGTTCTTCCGCGCTCATCGGCGGGTAAACCGGGTCGGGCTTCCTGGCCAACTCCAAACGCTTCGGTCGTGTCTGAACTACCTTGAGCAACGATTCTGCCATGTAATCTGGATACATCTTGAACCCTCTCTAATTCCGATTCATGTAGGTTGGGTTAGCGGCTTTATCGCGTAACCCAACAAATTTTCAACACTAGCTTATGTTGGGTTACGGCGCAAAAACCGCGCCTAACCCAACCTACTATTCCGAATGATTCTTATTCTGAATCTCGGGCGTAGTAGCGATCCGATAAATCCTTGCGGGCCATCGACATCAGTTCCGCGTATTCCGCGTTATACGCGCCGTTTTCCACGGCCTTGACCCGTTCCGTCAGCTCCACGCTATCCTTGCGCAGGTAGCGGCCATACAGGCGCTTTGCCAGGATACCCACCAGAGGCTGGGTGATTTCGGCGGGGCAACGCAACATGCACAGCCCGCACACCACGCAATCAAATGACAAATCCATCACCGTGGCAATGTCGCCACGCTTGGCGGCCTGGATATAGTCCATCACCTGCAACCCCTGCGGGCAGGATTTGGTGCAGGTGTTGCACGCGACGCAGCGGAACACCGTCGGGTACATCTCCTGAATCGCGGTGACGTTGGGCTTGAGCTTCTCGATATCGTAGATGGCCTTCTCGGCCGGGACGTAAGGCACTTGCGCCAGTGTCATGCCATCTTCGACCATGGTCATGCAGGCCAGGCCGGTATAGATTTTGTAGTCGCCGGGCAGGCGGTAGATAGTGGCGCAAGCGCCGCAATAGCCCTCGCGACAACCGGCGCCACGGATAATCTGGTGCCCGGCATATTCGATAGCCCCCATGATGGTCGCATCGTCCGGCACCTCATAGGCCTTGCCCATGATCGAAATCGGGATCAGGCGCTGCGCTGCCGTGCGTTGCTTTCCATCAACCTGTGAAGCCGACGATGTTTTCGCCGACCCTGCCGTCACGCTTGTCATATTAGATAACCTTTTTCTTGTTCCCGCATCGGAATCCCCCGGACGCAATGCGACCAGGGCTAAAATATAGTTTGAATCAGGGGGGATTGCGTTGAGTGAAGTGAACCAGTCAGCTCCGACACTGCTATTATTTTTTCTACTGGGCAAATTATAAAGATATTTGTGAAAAATTAACAAGTAGTTTTCGAAAAATTTTCCATGCCCCCCATTTCACGCGGCAGGATAGTCGTGCGCTAGACAGTCATGCGCTTGCCCCGCCCAACAACATTTAATCTGCGCAACCTATCCCATGCAGGCCAATTTTCAGTAGCCGCCGCTGCTGCGATAAATATAATTGCTCAACTCTGCCGACTTCGCATTCATGTTGCGCACGATGCCATGCACATAGCGCACTATTCCGCGCATTACCTTGTATTCGGCCGTCGGGTTCGAAACGAGCAGCGTTTCAAACTTGGCTCTGGGCAAGCTCAGCACTTTGGCATCGCCTTTGGCAACAAGCGTAGCGCTGTGCTGCGAAGCGGGGCCGCCCACAAATGTAATAACGCCGGCCAAATCACCCGGCTTGAGCACATAAATTGCTGACTCCCCTTCACTGCTCTGGATATTCACCTGTATTTCACCATGCGCAAGGATATACAAATTGTCGGGATGCTTGTCACCAGGCTTAACGATCACATCACCCGTCTTGTAATCCTGAACATCGAACAGCCCGGCGACAACCTGCAATTCGGTATCGGTCAACTCCTCGGCAATCGGTGAAGTGCGCAAAGTATCAATCACTAATGACATTTTTTTCTCCTTATAAAATTTAATTTACCCAACGATGCTGGTATTTTCCGCCAGACCTGCACAGGCATACATCAGCCCAACCCCCGCCATAATCCAGAATTGTTCACTGGAGACGTACCCGTTTCAGCACTCTGCAAGGGCGATGGTATGGGATGCCCCATCGGTCAGCCGGAACAATAATACTGTACATTCTTTGTCGCCTGCTGGCATCTTTTATTCTAAATAACTACTCAGATCGTGACTACTCAGGTGCAGCCACCTTTCCCCTTCCCCCCTTGCAGGGGGAAGGGGCTGGCGTTGTAGCTATTTTCGAGCATACTACTTTGACCTGAGTAGTTACATAAAATTACATATTGTGCGCCACCGTACAGACGTATTTGCTCTGCCCACTTAAGGTCAAAAACCTTGAAGCGCATTCATTCATGACCATCCATCAGCGGGACAAATACACGCTGTTTGGTTCGCTGCATATTATATTGCTGCGACAAAGACGCGCCAATGGGACCGGGAAAAGCCCGTTCGAACCTTGTATAAAAGCAATACTAAAAATCAGAAAAAACTCAACTTTGAAAAAACGGGAGAGAGCTATGCGTAACAAAGAAGAAGGAAAGATAGGGTGGATTTTACTTTGGCTTGTGGGAGTCCCGATCCCGATTTTGGTGGTGCTGTATTTCCTGCGTGGATGCACCTGAGGCAGCTCTGTTGAAAACACCCGTTAACGTGAAACTCGCGCAGCGATTCGTTCGCTTCCTCTCCCGCAAGCGGGAGAGGATTGAGGAGAGGGAAACGGGCATGGCGGATTTCATCATCAGGTGCGGCATATTTGCCATGCCTGTTCGGCTGCGCTTCGCATCATCCCGATTTCTTTTGCCGCCACGCTTGACATCAGGCGTTCAGCATGCCGCCGCGACCACCTTGTAGCAATACCCCTCACAGCGTTGTTGCACCTGCTTCCCGTCGCCGGTGAACGGCTGAAATGGGGGGCTTTATGAAAAAGTTGCCGACGTTATTGAGCACCGCTGCGAGAGCGGTGAGAATGTTTGCCCTCGTGACAGTCCTCTGGAGCGCGCTGGTGGCCGGGGCGCTGGCGTGGTACATGCGCCATGAACAGCAAAGCATTTTGAGCGCAGCTATTCCGCCGGAGAATATCCCGCACCTGTTCGAACCGTTCTTCACCACCAAGCCGGTGGGCCAGGGGACTGGATTGGGACTCTCGTTATCCTATACTATCGTGGCCAAACATCACGGCGAAATCGAAGTGCATCGCGCAGTGGGCAAAGGATCGACGTTCCGGGTCTGGCTGCCGGTACAGCAACCCGCCAACAAGAAGGCTGTATGAGTGTAGGAGCAGAACAAATCCGGCGGCAGCTACTGAAAGTCGGGCAGAGCCCGACCTACAACCCGTTAGCCCGCATGATAATGCGGGGAATATCCCCAGATTGCATCCGTGCTACATTGATCCAACAGACGTAGGTCGGGTTAGCCCATCGGGCGTAACCCGACACGAAGAGGCGGCGGCGGATGTCGGGTTACGCTCCGCTAACCCTACGGCTGTACGCCGCGATGGAGCAGGCGGGCAAGGCGGGTGATACAAAAGCGTTGGAGTTGTTGCTGCCGAAATTCGAGCAGGAGCTGGCGAGCGTTGAGGGTTATCTTGAGGGATATTGAGTTTTGTTCCAGCCATGGCGCTACGTGTGTTGGCGTACCGAATAGGGTGATAGGGTGATGTTAGCCTGACACGGATAAACCCAGATAATCCATTTGGACGTAGGTCGGGCTTCAGCCCGACATGTCGGGTTAAAACCCGACCTACAACCCTAACGAACTATCTGGGATAAATACTGCCCGTTTTTGCGCTCACAACAAGGAGTTTGCTCATGCCCACTGACCACGCGCATACCGGAGATGACATTAAATTTCTGGCGGATATTGATGGTGTTGTCACCGCACGGGCGCACGACATTGCACCGCCTAAAACAGCCCGGCTGGTGCTGGTGTTTGTTGCCCTGGCGCTGGTCGCGCCGCTGATCGGATTTGCCATTGCCAAGCTGTATGGCCCGCAAGCCGAGCACACGGCCTACGCTAACCTGGAAGTCATTGCCCAGCTCAAGACCGGGCAGATCGAAAACTGGCTGGGTGAGCGGCATGGGGATTGTGCGGTGCTGGCTGGCGACAGGGCATTCGCAGCACAGGTCGGACGGTTCGTGCAGCAAGAGCAGGATGCAGAACTATCCAGGCTTATTCTGGAGCGCTTCGACAAACTGCGCAGCAGCTACAACTACGCAAAAATCCTGTTGTTCAATGCCGACGGGCGGTTGCTGCTCTCGTCGGGCGAGGATGTGACGTCAGCGCCTGTTCTTCCGAGCCTGTTGCGCCAAGCGCTGGACAGCAAACAAGTGCAATTGCGCGGCATTTATCGTGACGAAGAAGATCATATCCACCTGGAGTGGGCAGTGCCGCTGGCCGTTCCGGACGCACTCGGCGTGCGTGCGGTGGCGGTCGTCGTGTTGCGCATCAGGGCGCAGAACTTTATTTTCCCGCTGATCCATAGCTGGCCGACTGCCAGTGCCAGCGGCGAAACCATGCTGGTGCGCCGCGAAGGCGAATCCGCCGTTTTTCTCAACGACTTGCGCCACTACAAGGGGTTGCCCATGACCCTGAAGCTGCCGATGTCCGAGCCGGAGCTGCTGGCTGCTATCGCCATCCGCGCTAACCGGCCCGGCATGGTGCGTGGCAAGGACTACCGCGGCGTGGAAGTGCTGGCAGCTTATCGCCCTGTGGCAGGCACCGACTGGCATGTCATCACCAAAATTGACCATGACGAGGTATTGCAGTCAATGTGGGACATAGTGTACTGGGTCACCCTGATCGCTCTTGCCGCCGTCGCTGCGATCATGGCAGTATTGCTGCTGCTGTGGCGGCAGCAGCAGCGCACACAACGTCTGGCGCTACGTGCGCTGTCGGCGGTGGTAACCGAGGAGAGTGAGCGACGTTTCCGCGCGATCATGCGATCGGCCAACGATGCCATCATCAGTGCCGACAGCACTGGCAAGGTAGTGGGCTGGAACAACAGTGCAGAGCGGTTGTTCGGCCACACCGAGGCCGAAATTATCGGTCAGCCCATCACGGTGTTGATGCCGGAACGCTTCCGCAATTTGCATAGCGCAGGCCTGGCGAGGATGGTAGCTGGCGGAACGCCGCATATAATCGGCAAAACCGTAGAGCTTGCCGGGTTGCGCAAGGACGGTGGCGAGTTTTCGCTGGAATTTTCGCTGGCGCAATGGCAGGCCGCCGAGGGGCAGTTCTTCACCGCGATTATTCGCGACATCACCGAGCGCAAGCGAGTGGAGGAATCCTTGCGCAAGCTCTCGCAGGCGGTGGAGCAGAGTTCCGATTCCATCGTCATCACCGACCTCGATGCGAACATCGAGTACGCCAATGCAGCCTTCGTCAAGGTAACCGGCTACAGTTTGGCCGAGGCTATCGGGCAGAATCCGCGCATACTGCAATCCGGCAAGACACCGAAGGCAACCTATGACGACATGTGGGCTTGCCTGACCCGCGGCGAAGCGTGGAATGGGGAACTCATCAACCGGCGCAAAGACGGCAGCGAATACATCGGGTCCATGTTGATCTCGCCGGTGCGCCAGCCCGATGGCCGTGTGGCTAATTACCTGGCCATCAGTGAGGACATCACTCTACTTAAGCAGGCGCAGGATGCATTGCGCGATGAAAAGTTTCTCCTGTTGGAATCACAACGAATCGCCCATATTGGCAGTTGGCGCTTCGATTTATCGAGCCAGTTATCATGGTCTGACGAGACGTATCGCATTTACGGTGTCTCACCGGACACTTTCACCCCGAACGTTGAGTCTCTTCTCAACCTGATACATCCTGATGACCGACCGGCAATGCAGGCATGGATAGGTGCCTGTGTGGCAGATAAAAAGCCCGATGCATTGGAGTTTCGCGTTACCTTACCCGATGGCACGGTGCGTATTCTCAACGGTTACGGCGAATTGCAGCATGACGCTGGGAATAAGCCAAGCTATTTGATAGGTATCGTGCATGACATCACCAAGCGCAAACAGGCGGAAGAATCGCTGAAGAGCATGGCAACAAAATACCGTGCCATGTTCGATTCGTCTTCCGATGCGATCATGCTGCTCGACGAGAAAGCCTTTTTCGACTGCAACCCGGCCACCCTGCGGATATTCGGCAGCCAATCGCGCGACGATTTTATCAACAAACATCCTGCCGAGATTTCCCCGCCCACCCAGCCCAGCGGCGAGGATTCGACGAGCCTGGCCAATCAACACATCGGCACGGCGTTCAAAAGCGGCAGCATTCTGTTCGAATGGATGCATCGACGGCTCGACGACACGGAGTTTCCCGCCGAGGTATTGCTGACCGCCATGGAATTGGACGGTAAGCCGGTGCTGCAAGCCACGGTGCGCGACATCACCGAGCGCAAGCGGATGGAGACAGAGGTGCTTCAACTCAACGCAGAACTGGAGAACAAAGTGGCGGTGCGCACCGCCGATCTGGAGCATGCCAAGCTTGATGCCGAGCAGGCCAACCAGGCCAAATCGTCCTTTCTTGCCGCGATGAGCCACGAAATCCGCACGCCGATGAACGGTGTGATCGGCATGCTCGACGTGCTGCAGCAGAGCAGCCTGAATAGCCAGCAAATAGAGATGGCCAATATCATCCACGACTCGGCGTTTGCCCTGCTTACCATCATCGACGACATTCTCGACTTTTCCAAGATCGAGGCCGGGAAGCTCCAGATCGACTATGCGCCGATGTGTGTCGCCGACGTGGTGGAGGGAGCGTGCGAAACCATAGGTCGCATCGCCTTGAAGAAAGGGGTGGAGTTGACGCTGTTTACCGACCCCGCTATTCCCGCAATAGTCATGGGGGATGCGGGGCGGTTGCGCCAAATACTGATCAACCTGGCGAGCAACGCCGTCAAGTTCTCCAGCGGGCAGGTGCGGCATGGCAAGGTGTCGGTGTACCCCATATTGACCGAAAGCACGCCAGAGCAGGTGATGCTGGAGTTTCGCGTGACCGACAACGGCATCGGCATGGATGAAGCGGCCCAGGCGCGGCTGTTTACCCCCTTTACCCAAGCAGATTCATCCACCACACGGATTTACGGCGGAACGGGGCTGGGGCTGTCTATCGCCCTCCATCTGGTAGAACTGATGGGCGGCAAGATCACGGTGCAGAGCAAACCAGGCAAAGGCTCGATGTTCAGTGCATACCTGCCTTTCAGGCTGCTACCGGAACAGCCGGATGCCAACAAAATACCCTCCCCGGTTGCCGGGCTGTCTTGCCTGGTGGTGGGCGGCACGGGTGGAATGGCCGAAGATATCGCCGCCTATCTGGTGCATGCCGGTGCAGAGGTCGGGCGGGTGGCGGATTTGGGGCATGTCAAGGAATGGATAGCCGGACGTCCACCCGGCCTGTGCATCGTGGTTATCGACATCGCGGCCACCAACCCGCCGCTGGAGGAGTTACGCGCCGCAGCACGCGCCCACCCGGAGCAGGAAACCCGCTTCGTCATCATCCGGCGCGGGCAGCGCCGGGAGCCGCGTTTGGAAGATGCCGACCTGGTGTTGGTGGATGGCAATGTACTTGCCCGCAGGACCCTGCTGAAGGCGGTGGCGATTGCTGCCGGGCGGGCTAAAGCGCCTGATCAGGAAGGCGAGCCCGACAATGCCGGGGCCGGCGATGGCAAAACGACACTCGCGCCGCTGTCCCGCGAGGAAGCGCGCCGCCGGGGCAGGCTGATCCTGATTGCCGAAGACAACGAGATCAACCAGAAAGTCATTCAACAGCAACTCACGTTGCTCGGGCAAACCGCAGACATCGCCGATAACGGCCAAGCGGCGTTGGAGCGGTGGCGGAACGGCGATTACTGCATCCTGATCACCGATTTGCACATGCCGGAAATGGACGGCTACGAGCTGACCACCGCCATTCGTGCCGCCGAAAAATCATCCGCACATGCTTCCCGCATACCGATCATCGCCTTTACCGCCAATGCGCTCAAGGGCGAAGCCGAACACTGTCTTGCCGTGGGCATGGACGATTATCTGAGCAAACCGGTGCAACTGGTCAACCTGAAAGCGATGCTGGAAAAATGGATGCCGGATGCGGTCGCAGGGTACACGCCAGACGTAGGTCGGGTTAGCCCATCGGGCGTAACCCGACACGAAGAGGCGGCTGCGGATGTCGGGTTACGCTCCGCTAACCCGACCTACGGCGCTTCGGCACCCGCCCCGGTGGATGTGAATGTGCTCAAAAAGCTGGTGGGCGATGACGAGGAAATCATCCGCGACTTCCTGAATGACTTCCGCCACAGCGCGGCGAAGATAGCAGTCGAGCTGCGCGCTGCCTGTGCATCGGAAAAAACAGCGGAAGCCAGTGCGCTGGCGCACAATCTCATGTCTTCTGCTCGCTCGGTAGGCGCGCTGGCGCTGGGCGAGCTGTGCGCCGCGATGGAACAGGCTGGTAAAGCTGACGATACGGAAGCGCTGGCGGTGCTATTGCCCAGGTTCGAGCAGGAGCTGGCGGGCGTGGAGGGTTTTCTTGCGGGATATTGAATCGGGATTATTACTAAAGGTTGAGCAGTTGCGCTCGCAACAACCGCAAACCTGAATCGAAGCTGGAGTAAAACCATGAATACGATGACTTACAAGGGCTATGCGGCCCGCATTGAATACAGCGATGAGGATGCCTGCTTCATCGGGCATATTGCGGGGGTTGTCGACGTGGTTGGTTTTCATGCCAACACCGTGCCGAAGCTGCGTGCCGCGTTTAAAGAGGCGGTAGAAGATTATCTGGCAACCTGCGCCAAATTGGGCCGTGCAGCGCAAAAGCCCGCCAGCGGCCGATTGATGTTGCGTGTGCCGCCAGAAGTGCATACCGCCGCGCTGGTGGCGGCGCAGGTGAGCGGACAGAGCCTGAACCAATGGGCTACCCAGGCTTTGCGGCGTGCGGCTGAGTGAGTGTTTGAAGTGTGTGCGCTAAAGAAACATAACGAATTGACCAACCTTGAGGTATCCAACCATGAATAATTCCACAATCAAAATTCTGATCCTCGATGACGAGCCGTTCATGCACAAGCTGCTCATTCGCATGTTGGCCAATCTTGGCTTCACTTCGGCTTCCGCATGCGACAACGGACACGCTGCGCTGGAATTGATCGATAGCCCGGAAGCATGCCCCGATCTGATTCTGCTGGATCTGAACATGCCGGAAATGGACGGGCTTGAATTCGTGCGCCGCCTGGTCGAGCGACACTTTACCGGCAGCCTCATACTGGTCAGCGGCGAGGATGAGCGTATGCAGCAGGCCGCCGAGAAACTGGCAAAAGCGCACAGGATTACCGTGTTGGGGCATCTGCATAAACCCCCCTCACCGGAAGGCTTGGCAGGGTTAATTGGGAAATGGTTGCCACCCTCGCAGAACGAGTCACGCGAGGAAAGCACAGTTTACGGCGCAGACGAGTTGCGCGCGGCCATCGCCAATGGCGAATTGGTCAATTATTATCAGCCCAAGGTGGCGGTCGCCACCCGTCGCGTAGTGGGCGTGGAAACGCTGGTGCGCTGGCGTCACCCGGTGGATGGCATGGTGTTTCCCGACCAGTTCATCGGCGTGGCGGAAGCGCACGGCCTGATCGATGACCTGACCCGTGCGGTGCTGGCCGAAGCGCTCGCCCAGGCCAAACTCTGGCAGGATGCGGGGCTGATGTTGCAGGTGGCCGTCAACCTGTCGATGGATAACCTGAGCTCGCTGGATTTTCTGGAGGTGGTGGCCGGGCTTGCGGCCAAGGCCGGTGTGCCGCCGCAGATGATGGAGCTGGAAGTGACCGAAAGCCGCCTGATGGATGATTTGCGTATTCCGCTGGAGGTTCTGACCCGGCTGCGCCTGAAGCGCTTCAGGCTTTCAATCGACGATTTTGGCATCGGCAATTCTTCCCTGGCGCAGTTGCGCGACCTGCCCTTCGATGAACTCAAGATCGACCAGAGCTTCGTACACGGCGCTTGGGAAAACGAGAAGTTGCGGGCGATGTTCGATCACAGCCTCGGCTTGGCAAAACAGCTCGGCATGGAAGTTGTGGCGGAAGGGGTCGAAGATCAGGCCGACTGGGATTTTGTACGCAAATCTGGGTGTGATATTGCCCAAGGCTATTTTATCGCCAGGCCGATGCCCGCCGCTGACCTGCCCGGCTGGATAGAGTCCTGGCAGAGGGGTGCACCTGCCTCCAATAGGCACATTTAGCGCTCCTTAAGAAATTTATTCCGCCATGGCTACCCCTAACTCAACGGCTAGGATTCTGATTGCCACCGATATCGCCACCGACGCCGAACTGGTAGCAGAGGTGCTGAACAAGGAATTTAATCACATCGTCGTTTCCACGAACCCCGATGCGGCAGCGGGCGACTTCGTGCGCCACCAACCCGATGTGCTGGTGCTGGCATTCAACAAGCTGGAAAAATCGGAACGCTACTATTTGAGCTTGTATCGCTTTTGCCCGGAAGTTCATCGGCATCCGCACCGCACCGTGATCCTGTGCAACAAGGACGAAGTAAAACACGCTTACGAGTTGTGCATGAAGGATCTTTTTGACGATTACATTTTGTTTTGGCCGATGACTTATGATTCGTCACGCCTGAACATGTCGGTTCACTATGCGCTGCGCGAGTTGGCCGCCTTTAAAGCAGACAGTCCGTCGGCAGCCGAGTTTGCCGCCCAGGCGCGCCACTTGGCGGAGTTGGAACAGGCGCTGAATCAACAAATAGGGCTGGGAGGTCATCACATTGAAGCGTCCGGTCGTGCCATGGAGCGGGCCGAACAGGAAATCGGTACGGCGCTGGACGGGTTTTCCCAGCGGCTCATTTCGGGTTCGCTGCCCGACTCGGTCGAGATCAAAAATGCCGAGGGGTTCAAAAAGGAAATCAGCCGCTTTAAGCGTGAAGAAGTTCAGCGGCTCTTCCGTGCTGCTACCGTATCCGCCCAGCCTATGCAGCAGTGGGCACAAGGGCTCAGACAGGAATGCGAGCCACTCATGAAATCGGCCCGCGCCCTGAATGCGATGGCCGAACGCATCCGCCCAACTGTATTGGTAGTGGACGACGATGAGTTTCAGCACAAACTAATAGACAAACTTCTGGAGGCGAAAAACTATCATCTCATTTTTGCCACCAGCGGTATCGAAGCCCTGAAGATTATGCGCAAGACTCGGCCGGATCTCATCCTCATGGATGTCATGATGCCTGACATGGGCGGCATAGAAACCACGCAGCATTTGAAGGCCGCACCACAGTTCGCCATGATTCCGGTGATCATGCTTACCGGCAAGAGCGAAGGGCAGGTCGTGATCGACAGCCTGAAAGCAGGCGCCACCGACTTCGTGGTAAAACCTTTTGACCCCGACAAGCTGACTGCCAAGATAGATCGTGTGTTGGGTGCAGTTGGACTTTACCAGCCTACATAGACATTTCTCAGCTTCCGGTTTGTAACCGTTCAAACACTAGCAGCCTGCCCGACTTCTCGCTTTTTTAAAAAACATGCACAATCAGTATGTTGAAAATATTTTGCAATTTATTTCGCAACTACTCAGGTCTCCCCCCCGCCAGATACCAACGTCCAACCACCCCTGCGCGCCGAGCACTTCGCTTCCCCCTTTGCAAAAGGGGGAATGAGGGGGATTTGAAGCGCGCCACTCTCTCGCCACCTGCTGTAAATCCCCCCTGCCCCCCTTTTTCAAAGGGGGGTATCATTCCATTTCCCCTTCAATAGGAAAATAATCCGTAGGTCGGGCTCCGCCCGACATCTGTATCCGGCGGGTAGAACCTGCCCTACGATATTGCTCTATTGATCGGGAACTGGAATTACCAAAAAACCGACCTTCATTCACTATGGTCGCCCCCGGAAACGCTATCCGGCAATGATGCAAACTCCTTGCTTATTTGCTCGCCGATGCGCTCCAGCAGCGTGTGCATCTGGCTGAAGACATCCTGAATCTGCCCGATGCTCGCATTGCTCTTGCCACAACCTTCCAGCGTCTGGCACAGGTCGGCAAACCTGGTCGCACCCACCATTCTGGCCGGCGATTTGATGTGGTGTCCCAACACGCCCAATGCCGCCAGATCCTTGCGCTCCAGCGCCGCTTCGACTTCGGTCATGTCCTGGCGGACCGAGGCCAGAAACTTGAGGGCAAACTCGCGCATTTTCAGCTTGTTGCCGCCCATCAGTTCGGCGAGTACCCGAAAGTCCATGATGCCTGGGTCGCCCGCCACGGGGTCGCCCACCCATGTCTCCTTTTCTGCGGCTGCGGCAAGCGTAACGGAAGCCGGTGTCTGCCCGGATGCCCGCCCGGACAGGCATCTGGCAATCACCGCATAAAACGTATAGGGCTTGAATGGTTTGCTGATGAAGTCGTCCATGCCGGCGCCCATACAGCGCTCACGATCACGGTTCGATGCGCTCGCCGTCATGGCAATCACGCGCGTTCCCGCCAGGGCAGGGTTGGCGCGAATCTGGCGGGTAGTCTCGAAGCCATCCATCACCGGCATTTGTATGTCCATCAGCACACAATCAAAAATGTCATTAGCCAACAAGTCCATCGCCTCTTTTCCGTTCTGCGCCACGCAAACCGTGACGCCGGCATTTTCAAGAAATTCGGTCGCCACCTGTTGGTTGAACAGGTTGTTTTCCACCAGCAGGATACGGGCGCCGCTGATCGTCGCCAGCAGGACCGGCGGCACATCCATCCTGCCTTGCTTCTCCGCCCTGCTGGACCACCATGCCTTATCGAGCCGCAAACTGAACCAGAAGGTACTGCCCTGGCCCGGGACGCTTTCCACGCCGATCTCCCCATCCTTCATCACCGCCGCCAGTTGCTTGCAGATGGCAAGCCCGAGGCCAGTGCCGCCATATTGGCGCGTAGACGATGTGTCAAGCTGCTGGAAGGGCTGGAACAGTTTGGCTTGCTCCGCAGCGCTCATGCCGATACCGGTGTCTTGAACTTCAAAGCGTACCAGACAGCTTGTTTCATTCTCCCCGATCTTTTTGGCACGCAGGGTCACCCTGCCTTTTTCGGTGAATTTGACGGCATTGTCGACATAATTGACCAGCACTTGAACCAGCCGCAACGGGTCACCGCGCAGGTTGGCACAAATCTTTGCATCGATATCAAAAACGAGTTCCAACCCTTTGGCTGCCGCCTTGTCGGCAACCATGTTGTTGACGCTCTCCAGCACCCGGCTCAATTCAAAATCTGCCGTATCAATTTTCAGTTTCCCCGCATCCAGCTTGGAAAAATCGAGAACGTCGTCAATGATGCCAAGCAAATGCTCGCCGGAAAACTGGATTTTCTTGAGATAGTCGCGATTCTTGGAATCGGCCTCGGTGCTCATCGCGAGGTGCGCCATGCCGAGTATGCTATTCAGCGGCGTGCGTATCTCGTGGCTCATGTTGGCGAGAAATTCGCTCTTGATGCGGCTTGCGGATTCCGCCAATTGCTTGGCTTGGGTAAGCTCGCGGGTGCGCTGCTCGACCCGCTCTTCCAGATGCTCGTTCAGTTCGCGCAACTCGCGTTCCGCCCGCTTGCGCTCGGTGATGTCCATTCCGGAACTCAGGGTGCCGACGATTCTGCCATGCTCATCGGTCATGCTGGTGTTGCGCCAGGCGATCAAGAGTTGTCGCCCATTTCTGCAAAGAACGGTATTTTCAAACTCCTCGACGGGCGCAATCTCGCCTGCCATGATCCTGCGGAACACCGGATATACATGCTCTCTGCCATCTGGCTGCGGCAGGCAGGTATCAAACCAATTGCGGTCGAGCAGTTCTTCTTCGGTATAGCCCAACAGATTCAATGCAAAACGGTTGATCAGGGTAATCTGCCCTTTTTCATCGAGCGCCACGATCAGCGCCGGTGTTGAATCCAGCACAGTCTGGAGTTGTATCCGGGTCCTTGCCGTCTCAGCTTCCATGGCTCTCCATAGCTTCAATATTTTTGATGGCCGATTTTATCGGATTACGCCATACCAGCTGGATAGCCTGTGTTCATGTTTTTCCAGGCTGCAACCGCTCCGTTGCCCGCGCCCGGCTGCCTATTCGTCCGGCATGGTCCGGCCGGGAAACAGTTCTTCGTTATAGCCAAATTTGGCCATGTCCCGGATGCGCATCGGGTACAGAATTCCGTCCAGATGATCGCACTCATGCTGTACCACGCGCGCATGAAATCCGCTCACCGTGCGGTCGATCAGCGCGCCATATTCATCGCAACCCTGATAGCGGATATTCCGCAGGCGCGGCACCAGACCACGCAAGCCGGGCACGCTCAAACAGCCTTCCCAGGCTTCTTCGATTTCGTCGCCCGACTGTGTGATGAGCGGATTGATCAGCACGGTTTCCGGCACCGCCTCGGCATCGGGGTAACGCGAGGCATTTTTTTCCTGGTCGGTATGGGGCGGTTGCACGCTAAAAATCACCACGCGCAAATTCACGCCGATTTGCGGGGCGGCCAACCCCACACCGTTCATGGCCTGCATGGTGTCGCGCATATCCCCCAGCAAGGCGAGCAACTCTTCACTGCCGAAGTGGCTCACCGGTTCGGCGCGGCGCAGCAGCCGCGCATCGCCCATGCGCAGCACCTGCCTAACCGGCATCGCAACTCACCACGCATTCGAGAATGCTGCGTACCCGCTCCACCGCAGCTCCGGCGGTGGCGCTGGCATGCTCCATGTTGATGCCCTGCTTGCTGTCACCGCGCCCCGCCGCATAATTTACGACGACGGCGATAGTGGCATAGTTCAGCTCCAGTTCCATCGCCAGCACGGTTTCCGGCATACCGGTCATGCCGACCATGTCGGCTCCATCCCGTTCGTAGCGATTAACTTCTGCGGCACTGTCCAAACGCGGCCCTTGCGTAGCGGCATAAACCCCCCCATCCACGCAAGGCTGCTGGACTTTGCTGGCACTGCGCAGAATACGTTCACGCAATGCCGGTGAATAGGGCAAGGTGAAATTGGCGTTGATATAGCGGGTGTCGCGCGTATCGAAATAGGTGGCATCGCGCCCGTGGGTATAGTCGATAATCTGATCCGGCACGACGATAACGCCGGGGGTCAGATCGGCGCGGATGCCCCCGACGGTCGCAACCGAAATAACCTTGTTGACACCTTGTTCGTGCAATGCCCACAGGTTGGCGCGATAGTTCACCAGATGTGGCGGAATGGTGTGCCCGAAACCGTGACGCGCCAGAAAAATCACCTCATGCTCGTTCAACGTGCCGAACAGGAATGCGCCGGAAGGCTCGCCATAAGGCGTGCGCATCACCTGCCGATGGGTGATCTTCAGGTTGGTCAGTTCTGTCAAACCGCGACCGCCGATAATTGCCAACATTGCTCTACTCCCTCACTGCATAAATGGCGGGCAGATTGCGCCACGCCCCTTCTATGTCCATGCCATAACCGAACACGAAACGATCCGGCAATTCCACCCCAACAAAATCGGCATAAATCGGCTTGGCCCTGCCATGCTGCTTGTCGGCAAACGCCGCACTGTAAAATTTGCTCGCCCCCAATTCCAGCACACGCTGGCGCAGCGCCGCCAGCGTGTGGCCTTCGTCGAGAATATCGTCCAGCACCAGCACCACGCGACCGCGCACAGTTTCGCGCGGTTCGACCTTCCAGTGCATTTGCCCGCCGTGCCGCGCATCGCCGTAACGCGACACATGCACATAATCGAAATCCAGCGGAAAGTCGAGCAGCGGCAGCAACTGCCCGGTGAACACCACCGCGCCGCCCATCACCGACAACACCAGCGGATGCGACTCGGCCAGCGCGGCGTTGATCTGCCGCGCGACCTTGTGCAGCGATGCCTGCACCTGCTCCGCCGAATACAGCAATTCGGCATCGCGCAAAACTTCCCGTGCATGCTGGATGGCTACGCTCATTTATCCCTGCAACCGTCACAGCGCATATCCAAAGTATTCAGATAAGCGGAAAACTCTTCATACAATTCGGCATGCTTCAGGCCGAATGCCACCTGCGCCTGCAAATAACCCAGCTTGGAGCCGCAGTCATAGCGCGTGCCCTTGAAGCGGTAGGCGAGCATTTTTTCTTCCCACATCAGTGCGGCGATGCCGTCGGTCAACTGGATCTCGCCACCTGTTCCGGCCTGCACTTTTTCCAGATAATCAAAAATGCGCGGCGTGAGGATGTAACGCCCCACCACGGCAAGCGTCGAAGGCGCGTCTTCCGGTTTAGGTTTTTCGACGATGCCGTTCACCTGCTCAAGATCCGCCGACAGCGGCACACTGCTGACAATACCGTACTGCCTCGTCTTGTCGCGCGGCACGTCCTGCACGCCCAGCACCGAGCACTGATGCTGCTGGAACACATCGGCCATCTGCTTGATGATGGGCTGATCGCCGTCCATCAAATCATCCGCCAGGATCACCGCGAACGGCTCATCCTGCACCACCGGTCGGGCGCACAACACCGCATGCCCGAGCCCCAGCGGCACGGACTGGCGGATATAAATGCAGTTGATATGGCTGGGAATGACTTCCTGAACCAGGCTCAACAATTGATCCTTGTTGTGCGCGGCAAGCTCCGCCTCCAACTCGTAGGCCTTGTCAAAATGATCCTCAATCGCGCGCTTGTTCCGCCCGGTGATGAACACCATGTCGGTAATGCCCGCCGCCACCGCCTCTTCCACCGCATACTGGATCAGCGGCTTGTCCACGACCGGCATCATCTCCTTCGGGCTGGCCTTGGTGGCCGGCAAGAAACGGCTGCCCAACCCCGCTACAGGAAATACGGCTTTAGTGATTTTTTTCATGCACTCTCCAACAACTCTAAAAATTGCCGCTCATCCAGCACCGCCACACCCAGTGCGTAGGTCGGGTTAGCGCAGCGTAACCCGACAACAATCCCTTCATTCACGCCCCACTCCCTCAATATCAATTGTTCCTTGCCCCCAATCGGGCGGATACACACCCGCTTCGACATACTGGCGGAAACTGGAATATGGCCAATCCATCGCTGATGAAACCAAGCCATGTTTTACCGGGTTGAAATGAATGTACTCGACATGTCGCGCAAAATCAGTTTCGTCCCGCAGCATGTGCTCCCAATAGCGATGTTGCCATATAACCTGCTCTTTTCTTGCGGCACGGACACAATTTGGCGTCAGGCGCAATACCGGATCGCAGTGCTTGGTAAACCACGTTTTCACCAGCCTCCAGCGAGTTGCAAAGTCTGCATCGCCCGATGGCAGCGTCCAGATGCAATGCAGATGATCCGGCAGCACCACCATCGCATCAATCTCGAAGGGGTGAGCCGAAAGCACAGACCGGAACGCCCCCCGCAAAACATCAACCGCCTCCGCTGATGCAAATACCGGGCGTCTTCTCTCCATCGCCAGAGTAAAGAAAAACGAACCTCCAGGAAGAAAGGCACGCCGGTATCTCATAAAGTATTCTCCAGAGTCATTGTCGGGTTACGCTGCGCTAACCCGACCTACCATGCTATTCATGCGCTCTCAACAACTCTAAAAATTGCCGCTCATCCAGCACCGCCACACCCAGTTCGCGCGCCTTGTCCAGCTTGCTGCCCGCCTCGGCTCCCGCCACCACGTAGTCGGTTTTTTTCGATACCGAGCCTGCCACCTTAGCGCCCAGCGCTTCCAGCTTTTCCTTGGCCGCGTCGCGGCTCATCGCCGTGAGTGTACCGGTCAGCACAAAGGTCTTGCCGCTGAACGGCAGCTCTGTCATTTGCCGCTGTTCGTGCTCCGGCCAATGCACCCCGCTGGCGCGCAACTGCGCGATGACTTCGCGGTTGTGCGCTTCCGCCAAAAAAGCCACGAGGCTCTGCGCCACCACCGGCCCGACATCGCGCACCTGCTGCAAACTCTGCGCATCGGCGGCGAGCAGATTATCCAATGAGCCAAAATGTTGCGCCAAGTCTTTTGCCGTCGCCTCGCCAACATTGCGGATACCGAGCGCGTAAATGAAGCGCGCCAGCGTGGTGCGCTTGCTGTGTTCGATCGCGTCCAGCAGGTTGAGCGCGGATTTTTCGCCCATGCGTTCCAGGCTGGTGACGGACGTCATGCCCAGCTTGTAAAGGTCGGCGGGGGTGCGCACGATTTGCTGCTCCACCAGTTGTTCGGCCAACTTGTCGCCCAGCCCCTCGATGTCCATGGCGCGTCGGCTGGCAAAATGCAGCAGAGCCTGCATGCGCTGCGCCGGGCAGAACAGCCCGCCGGTGCAGCGCCAGTCGGCTTCGCCTTCCTCGCGCACGATGGCGCTGCCGCACACCGGGCATTTGCCTTCCAGCCGTTTGAACAGATCGAATCGTCCCTCTTCTTTCCGTTCGCCCTGAGGTATCGAAGGGTCGAGCACCACACCCACCACCTCCGGGATCACGTCGCCCGCGCGGCGCACGATCACCGTGTCGCCGATGCGCACGTCCTTGCGCCGCGTCTCGTCCTCGTTGTGCAGCGTGGCGTTGGAAACTGTAGTGCCGCCGACGAACACCGGCTCCAGCTTGGCCACCGGCGTGAGCTTGCCGGTGCGCCCGACCTGGATGTCGATGTCGCGCACCACGGTGAGCTGCTCTTCTGCCGGATATTTGTGCGCCACCGCCCAGCGCGGCTCGCGCGAGACGAAGCCGAGTTCGGCCTGCAACGCGAGGCTGTTGACCTTGTACACCACGCCGTCGATGTCGAACGGCAACTGGTCGCGCTTGGCCGCGATACGCTGATGAAAATTAACCAGACCTTCTGCGCCGCGCACCACCGCGCGCTCGTCGCTCACCGGCACGCCCATTGCCGCCAGCGCGTCTAGCATTGCACTGTGCGTCGCGGGCGATGCCCAACCGCGCGTCTCACCGAGGCCGTAAGCGAAGAACGACAGCGGGCGGCGGGCGGCCAATGCCGGGTCAAGCTGGCGAATGCTGCCTGCCGCGCCGTTGCGCGGGTTCACCAGTGCGGGCAAACCTTTCACTCGCTGGCGCTCGTTATAGCGCTCGAAATTGCGGCGCGACATATACACCTCGCCGCGCACTTCCAACACTGACGCATCACAGCCTTGCAGACGCAACGGTATCTGGTGGATGGTGAGCACGTTCTGCGTCACGTCCTCGCCGGTCTCGCCGTCGCCGCGTGTCGCGGCCTGAAACAGTAGGCCATGCTCGTAGCGCAGGTTGATCGCCAAGCCATCGAATTTCAGCTCGCAGGCATATTCGACTGGCGCATCGTTCTCGCCCAGCCCCAGCTCCTTGCGCACTCGCGCGTCGAACGCGAGCGCGCCTGTGTCGTTGATGTCGGTCTCGGTACGGATCGACAGCATCGGCACGGCATGGCGCACTGCGTCAAATCCCTCACGCCGACCGGCAAGGGCTTTATCGCCAATACGCCGGGTGGGTGAATCAGGAGTTACTAGTTCGGGATGCTGCGCTTCCAGCGCTTGCAGTTCGCGGAACAACCTGTCGTATTCCGCATCGGGAATGGCCGGCGCATCCAGCACATAATAGGCGTGAGCATGCCGTTCGATATCGGCGCGCAACAACGCGATGCGTGCTTTTGTGTCAGAGGTCATCGCGGTGCCATTCCCCATCCATCAGGCGAACAGGCGGCGGGCTTGGCCGCTGCCCGGCGCAATGCCGTTGTCGCACATTTTCCCCTCGACCTCGGCGATCTGCGCGCGGATGCGCGCCAACCCGCTGTCGCTCAGCACCACGCGGTGATCGTCCACCAGGTTGGCCTGCAACTCCCTGGCCAGTTCGTGCGCGATACCCACCATCCGGTCGAATTGCGCGGCGGGATTTTCCACATGCGGCACATCGAGCAGCAGTGTCAGCCCCGGCGTGGCAAAGGTTTCCAGGGTATGGTGCTGGAACGGCCTGCTGTCCTGATTGATCAGGCTGAACGCGCTATGCCCCTGCGCATCCAGCGCATGGAAAGCGCCGTCCGCTTCCAGCGTCATGCCGTGCAAAGTTGCGGCCTGCGCGATTTTTGCGCCCGACAACAAACGCTCGCCGGGCGTCACCAGATTGATGCCGGCCATCTGGTCCACCCCGGCGCAGAATGCGTCCAATTCGGTGGCGCGCCGGTGGGTTTCATCGACATCCGCAACGGTGGTGTCCGCCTTGATGTGCTTCGCGACGCCCAGCACCAGGTCGCGAAAATCCGCCAGCTTCGCCGCGCTGATCGCGCCGCCGCGATCCACCAATTGCAACGCGATGCGGAAATGCTCATACAGTATCTGGCTCTCGGCGATGGCGCGTTCCCATTGCCGGGCCGTTGTCATCTTTCCCGGCAGCGTCAGCCCGCATACCTGCACCGGTTTGCCGAAATCGAACTTGCGCTGCCACAGGCCGTCCAGCACGGCAGCGGGGCTGGGTTCGGCCAGATGCAATTCGATGATGAAATCGCTGCGCACGTCCAGCAAGGCACACGAACCGTCCAGCAGCGTGGCGGCGGGTATCTCTACGGCAGGCATGGCGTCAGCGTCCGCAAGGGTTGAAAATTGCATTTCACGTTCGCCCGGCTCCGCCCCCCTCGCTTCGCTCTCCCCGCTCGCGGGGGAAAGTTGGATAGGGGGCGTATCTCTCACCGGAATTGCCTCGCCCATCGCCTCTTCGGCCGGAGGTTCTTCGTCCATGGCTTCCAAGGTATGCTCCACCGGTCCGGCGGCACTTTCCTGATACAGCGCATCCGCATGGCTCGCCTTGAATACCGCGCCGAATTTGCGCCGATACTTGCGCTGTTGCCACCAACCGTAGGCATACACCGCGACGATCACGCCTGCGCCGATTGCAAGCAAAGCTGTCTGTAATTCGCTCATAAGATAACCATAACAGGATATTCGGAATGGCGTGGATTATCTCAAGCCGCGCCGTAATAGGGAACCACTGATTCGGCGATCCCCCTATGCCAGCGGCAGTTCCGCGTTGCTCATGCCGATGGCGGCAACCTCGTCCAGCGCCTTGAGGAAAGCATGCTGCTCGTGCAGATGCGCCAGTGATTCGGGATGTGCCTTGCCGCGCATCTGCGCGAGGCGCGCCTTGCTGGTGGCGGGCATTTCGTAATGCAGCCCCCGCAGCAATTCGTCCGCTGATGCCGGCTGGTTGCACACCAGCACCATGTCGCAACCGGCATGTAGCGCGGCCTCGGCGCGTTGCACGATGCCGCCCGCGACCGCCGCGCCTTCCATGCTCAAGTCATCGCTGAAGATGACGCCCTCGAAACCCAGTTGCCCGCGCAAAATGTTCTTCAGCCAGACCGGCGAAAACCCCGCCGGGCGGCTGTCCACCTTGGGGTAAATGACATGCGCGGGCATCACCGCCGTCAGGCCGTAATCCACCATCTGACGGAACGGGATCAAGTCGCCCATTTCGATATCGACAAACGCGCGCTCGTCCACCGGAATGTCCAGATGCGAATCGGCCTGCACGAAACCGTGCCCCGGAAAATGCTTGCCGACGGTGTGCATCCCGCCCTGCCTCAACCCCACCAGCAAGCTGTGCGCCAGCTCGGCAATCGCCTGCGGTTCGCGGTGAAACGCGCGGTCGCCGATCACGCTGCTCTGCCCGTAATCCACATCCAGCACCGGCGTGAAGCTGAAATCCACGCCGCACGCGCGCAGCTCCGCCGCCAGCACATAGCCGACCTGCTGCGCCAGATGCCGCGCGCGTTGCGGATGCGCATCCCAGATTTTGCCGAGCTCGCGCATCGCGGGAATCTTCGTGAAGCCCTCGCGGAAACGCTGCACCCGCCCGCCCTCGTGATCCACCGCAATCAACAGCGGCGGCGCGCGCAGCGCGTGGATCGCCGCAGCCAGTTCGGCAAGTTGTCCGGGCGACTCATAATTGCGCGCAAACAGAATCACCCCGCCGACCAGAGGATGCCGCAACCGCGCCTCGTCCTCGGCAGTCAATCGCTTCCCCAGCACATCCAGCATCACCGGCCCCAAACCCATAAACGCTCCCGATTGATTAAATCAAATGCGGCGAATTATAAAGCCATAAACCGGGAAATTACGCCAAGCGATACGATGCCTATGAAGAATAAGAACAAAGGGGTTCTCATGGCACTCGGTTAAGCAATTGTTGGTCATAAGTGAGTACAAGGGCAGATGCAAAGTAAGTGTGCCCCGACACCGGCGAGGCACAGGCCGTTATACTGCCGATCACGGCGAACGGTACGCCCACTATATATGCGAGAACTGCTTTTGGTTTAGATGGTTAGCTGGTGTAAGATGCTGCCGCTGGCGATATGATGAGCACTGTGAATGTTTTTCAAGGAAACGTGAGGCAGAAAAAATGAGTGACCGCATTACAGTCGACCCTTTGGTATGTCACGGCAAGCCATGCATTCGCGGCTTGCGCTATCCGGTGGAAAACGTGTTGGAGTGGTTGGCCAGCGGCATGACAACTGAAGAAATACTAGCCGATTACGAAGATCTGGAACGCGAAGATATTTTGGCAGCGCTATCTTATGCCGCACGCCTGACGCACGTTAAACGACTGGAACGCTTGGCGGCATGAAATTTCTGGTCGATGCGCAGCTCCCTCGGCGCTTTGCCAATTGGCTGAACGAAGCGGGGCACGATGCATTGCACACCCTCGACCTACCCAAAAAGAACCTTACTCCAGACGGCGAAGTCATCGCCTGTGCCAAGCAGGATGGACGTGTCGTGGTAAGCAAAGATGCCGATTTCGTGCTGTCCTTTTTGATTACTGACGAGCCATCGCTGCTATTGATCTCAACAGGCAACATCAACAACGCAGATTTGGAAAAGGTGCTCCGAGCGAATTTGCCCGGCATTGAAGCCGCCTTTGCATCCAGCCGGTTTATCGAAATCACCCGCGATGCGCTGGTGATACACGAATGAAAGCAATCCGAACACGGCATCTTTGATTTCAGTAAAATTCAATTCGAACACGGCCCCTTTAATTCTGCACGACGTTTCGTCATCAGGGTTCGTCGTCCCCAGCGGCGCCAAAGACACAGTGGCGCCAAAGATTGTGCCTTCTGCTGGCATATGAGTAAAATGTAAGCCAATTAAACCCGTCACAGGAGCCACATCATGCCGTCCACATTTGCCGAAGTTGAAAATCAGGCACGCGCCCTCTCTTCTGGCGAACGCGCCCGCTTGGCAGAATTGCTGCTCGAATCTATCCATGAAGGGCAAGGGTTGCAATTTGGCACTGAGTGGAGAAGAGAGGTTGAAGCGCGCGTTGCAGCATTCGATCGCGGGGAATCAGTCCTTTTCTCCGCTGAAGATGTGTTTGCAGAAGCAAAGCGAATTGCCCAGTGAAGCGAGTACGTTTTGTGGCACAGGCACGGCACGAATTTCTTGCTGAATCCTCCTACTACAAACGAATCCAGAATCAACTGTCTCTCCGATTTATCGCTGCTGTCGAAGAAGCCACCTATCGGGCGCTTGAGTTTCCAGAGGCAGGCTCGCCTTCAGTTGCGGGAACACGGTGTGTGATGCCTGCCGGTTTTCCGTTCTCTATCTTTTATCGCCCCCACGCCAATGGCATCGTAGTATTTGCAGTAGCGCACCAATCTCGACAGCCAGGATATTGGACGGACAGAATTAAAAGCTGAAGCGCTTTAATGGATTTGGAGTAGCGTTGCAAGTTGTAGAATTTAACAGTTGTAGAATTTAACTCGAACACGGCCCCTTTAATTCCGAGGTCACTTCGCGGAATGTTTGGGGACGGGCGAATAGAAATCGTGGTCTGAAAATCATCTAGCCGGCCTCCCACCGCCGTTGGCGGTGGGGTTATAGTGAGTTTGCGAACTTGCGATAACCACAGGAGGCCGAAATGAAGTATAGCGGAATTGATTTACATTCG